>Ga0080003_1001747_pt1 | contig 10972 bp, 10 predicted proteins | sample JossMetagenome_FD_69206 | JGI IMG/M metagenome (GOLD analysis project Ga0080003, IMG submission 69206) | Hot spring microbial communities from Joseph's Coat, Yellowstone National Park, USA - JC2_E (SPADES assembly) (version 2) | ecosystem: Environmental > Aquatic > Thermal springs > Hot (42-90C)... | reverse complement strand
GTTTGGGCCGGCACTGTGGTTAAGGCAAGTGGGCTTAAGGATGTTTGCGCCTGGGGTGGTAGCGGCCCCCAGGACGACATATATGTATGGTTTAAGTTAATTTCAAGGGGTTACGACGTGGATTTCATAGATGGTGAGGTGGTTGGCGTGGAGAACCCCAGAACCTACAGTGTCTTTAAGTTCCAACAGAGTAAATGGGCCTATGGGGTGGCTGACGCGTTAAGAAGAATGATGGGCAAGTTACTGAGGAGTAGAGCTGAGGCTAGGGTTAAGTTGGATGTGTTAATGCTCCTAACCCAATACATAACCCCGGGACTCTTTGTGTTAAGTAGCCTAATCGTGAGCGCCTCATCACTGGCCCTGGGGGGTCTCGTGGGGCTAGTTACACTACCGCTACTACTCCTATACGGTGCACTGGCGTTCATCTACGGCTACATACCGCTTAGGCATGGGGAGGGGGGTTTAAACATGTACTCCGCCGGCAGGTCATCGGCAATGGTAATGGCCATGGGTCTACAGGTCCTTTACTCATACGTAAGGGGGTTGTTGGGGCTTCGGTTCAGGGGTTGGGATGTGACACCCAAGGGTGGTTTAGCCATCATCAAGTCACCGCCCATTGAGACCATAATGCTGGTACTATTCACACTACTCCTAACCCTAAACCTGCTCCACGGCTACTTAGCATCGGCCCTATGGGCTGCTGTTGGCGATGCACCCTACATTTACGTTCACTACAGGTTCGCCAGGGAGATACTATGAATGGGTAAGGTTTCTCACGTAACACAATGCTAATCTACATTCAACGTAGCAATTTCCCTAGTTACCTCAATGATTAACCTGGTTGGGCTTAGGAAAGCATTTAAGCCCCCTCAACCTGAGCCTCCGTGTCGGATAAATTTGATGAGGTGATAGCGGAGTTAGGCTACTACTGGCCGAGTTTCGACATTTACAGGGGTAAGGTGGAGGTGGGCGGCTTCTACGACTACGGCGTGTTGGGTGTCCTACTGAAGAGGAATATTGTGGAGAAGTGGAGGAGGATGTTCATACTGCCTTACATGGACTTCACGTACGAGGTGGAAACACCCATGATAATGCCCGGCATAGTCTTCGAGGCCAGTGGTCATGTCGAGAACTTCACCGACTACCTGGTAACCTGCAGTAAATGCGGCCGCAAGTACAGGGCTGACCACCTCATTGAGGAGGAGTTGGGTAAGAGGGGGATTAAGGTCAAGACGGAGGGCCTTAATGAGGAGGAGTTAACAGGCTTAATCAGGAAGCATGGAATTAAGTGCCCAGTTTGCGGTGGCGAGTTAACCAGCGTTCAGAGGTTTAACCTACTGTTTAAAACAACCATAGGCCCCTACAGTGAGAACACAGGCTACCTGAGGCCAGAGACGGCTCAGGGCATGTTCGTCAACTTTAACAGGATATACAGGGTGATGGGGAAGCTACCCATTGCCGTGGCCCAGATCGGCAAGGTAGGTAGGAATGAGATATCGCCCAGGCAGGGGTTGGCTAGGTTGAGGGAGTTTTCGCAGATGGAGATTGAACTCTTCTTCGACCCCCAAAGCAGCTCATGCCCATACCTAGGTGACGTCGAGGACGTTGAGTTGAGGCTACTGACCGAGGAGGACGTGGCCAAGGGTGTTAGTGAGCCTAGGGTTGTTAGGCCAGGTGAGGCTGCTGAGAGGGGTTATGTGGCTAATGAGTGGATGGCCTTCTACATGGCCCTGGCCGTCAAATTCCTCGAGAGCCTTGGGGTGCCCTGGGAAAGGCAGCTGTTCATGGCTAAGCTACCCAATGAGAGAGCCCACTACGCAAGGATGGTGTACGACCAGTTGGTTAAGACGGAGCGCTTCGGGTGGCTTGAGGTTAGTGGACACGCCTACAGGGGTGACTATGACCTGAGTAGGCACGCCACCTACAGTGGGCAGGATATTTCAGCGGTTAGGAGACTTAAGGAGCCTAGGATCGTTGAGGAGTATAGGGTTTACCCAAACCCATCCAGGATCAGGGAGGTTTACGGTGAACAAGCCCCCCTAGTCCTAAGGGCGCTGGCTGGGGTTAATGCCAAGGAACTGGCCGAGGAGTTGACCAATAGGGGTGAGGCCATTGTTAATGGCTATAGGGTGACTAGGGACATGGTCTTCGTTAAGGTTGAGCAGAGGAGAATCAACACAGAAAGGTTCATACCGCACGTGGTTGAGCCATCCTTCGGCGTGGATAGGATAATCTACGTGACCCTCGAAAACGCCTACACAACCATCGAGGGGAGGGTTGTGCTTAAGCTACCGAGGGACATAGCACCAGTCACGGTGGCTGTCTTACCGATAGTGAGTAGGGATGACTTAGCTAAGGTGGCTAGGGGGATTAGGGACACATTAATTAACGAGGGAATCGTAGCCGTTTATGATGACAACGGCACCATAGGGGCCAGGTACGCCAAGTGGGATAGCCTAGGCACACCACTAGCCGTAACCGTGGACACGGACACGTTGAAGGACAACTCAGTCACGGTTAGGGATAGGGACACCAGGGTGCAGGTGAGGGTGGGCATGAGTGAACTGGTTAACGTAATTAGGGAACTTGTCAAGGGTAAGCCAATTAATGAACTAGCCAGGGAGAGGAACCTACCCCTAATAACCAGGGGTGGCCGCCAATAGGCTTAAGGTTAAGTTAACATCAGTACCCTCATGGCCTGGGCCACACCACGTTAATCCCCATGGAGCTTGCCACAGCAGCCACGGCATCAGGGTTCTTGTCATGTATGAACGGTGTTACCACATACACAGCATCAATCCTCCTGTCCGTGACTGTGCTGAACAACTCCACCTTTCTCCTTATCTGCTGTAAGTCACCCCTCTTCAGGGCTGAGGTTATCTCAACGGCTAGGGTCCTCCCATCCTTAATGACTATGTCCAACTCAACCTCACTTGGGTATCCGTAGACGTAGCCCTTATCATCGTAATAAACCCACCTGTCCACAGTATACCCCGCATCCTTAAGCAGCTCCCTAACGCCACTCCTAAACGCATCCTCACTGAACACCCCCCACCTGGCGCCCAGGGCGTTTAGTGCAAGCCAGAGCTTCCTCATCTCCTCCCTGAGGGATGTCTCGACCGCCCTCAATTCTTCCTTAGTTGCCATCTTTTCCTCTAGTCTCTTTAAATCCTCCTTGGTCGCCATTCTTTCCTCAATACTATTCACTCTTTCCTCCAACCTCTTCAATTCCTCCTTAGTCGCCATCTTCTCTTCCAATTTCTTCAGGTCCTCCTTTGTAGCCATCTTCTCCTCTAACCTCTTTAAGTCGTCCTTTGTGGCCAGGTTCTGCCAGGGAGTTAACTTAGCCAGTGCCTCATAGATTACCTCCGGCTTAGCCGTTAGAACCTCCACTAGGATCTCTGGGTGCTCCATTAAAACCCGCTTGATCTCCTCAGCCAAACTCACCATTTAAATGAACCGTCAGTGGGTTATAAACCTTGCCGTTAAGGTCCAACCCCAATCACTGAACATTAAGTGCGCTGGGCCTACATCACCCCTGGTAGTTAACGTAAACAATGCCCCAGTTCGCATAAGCACCCTTTGTGCCAGTGGCCGCGCCTACGCCAAACACGTAAGTGCCGCTGGTTGGTGGTGTGTAGTAATTGCCTAGGTTCACCGTGAAGCTTGCTGATTGGCCAGTGTTTATATCATAGGCCACGCCGCTGAGGGTGTTTGTACTCGGGTTGTAGGTAACGGTTATGCATATGTAATTACCTGGATTGGGCCTGAAATATCCCGTGCCAATACCGTCCCAGTTAGCAATAATTCTCGGGTCATCAGCGTCTGAGTCTAAGTTAGACAGAACCCACACGTTCCACTGCCCACCACTACCGCCTGAATACCCAACCTGCCAGTATGGGTCCCACTGAACCATGATATACGGCGTTGAGCCCTGGGGATAAATAACATCACCCTCGACAGGCGATGGTGGCGATGATGATGGTGGCGGCGGTGGCGGAGGCGGTGGTGGAGAAGGCGATGGCGATGAGGAGCCACTCACCCACCCCTTCCTAGCCGCTGATATGTACCTTATCGTATAGTTAGATGCGGAACTTATACTCCACCCTGATGGTTTTAGAAATAAGTATATTACAAAACCATCAGCAGGATTCGAAGTACCATTTGAGAATGTGCCCACGAGGGTTATTGTTACCGAACCACCGCTGTAGGTTTCACTCCAAAACATGGCACCACCTACATCAGCTAGGGCTGGGGTTAATTCAAGCATTGGCTGATTTATGCTTGTTGATATGGGGCTCCAGTACTGGCTTGCCGTTGATGGTCCATAGTACACCGGCCACTGCTTTGTTGGATTACCGTTATTGTCGCCCTGGTACACGTGTGGTACGTAGAAGGCTTGTAAACCGTTGAGTAGGTTCATTACGTCGGCGCTGGGTGGGTTTATGGTCTCGCTGAACGAGTACTGGAACGTTACTCCGGGTGTTGGTGTGTAGTTATACTGACCACTCAGTGTTATTGAAGTACTTGACACAGTCATGTTTAGGGTTAGTTTTTGTATCAATAGGTAATTACCAACACCAAGGCTGAAGCTTCCCGGTGTTGGGTATATCCTTGTGCCGTTCACGTAATCGTTAACCACAGCCGTGTTTGGGCTGAGGGTCATCGTCAATGTGCCTCCTGTGGCTGTGTTGAATCGAACAAGTGGTGTGGTTAATACGTAACCACTCGTCGTGCTAAGCGTATAGCCTGTTATTGTCGTCGTGAAGCCATTGTTTGTTTGTGACCATGAGGAGCAACCGCATGGGCATTGCCACTGAGGTGGCCCAGGTACCACGGTTATTGGCGAACTAGTGGGCTTAATGCTTATCTGGCCCTTGTAATTAAACACGACGTCAGCCAACGCAATACCTACAACCGCAATAAGCACGAAGGCAACGGTAAGGAGCCACCTAATCCTCGCCATAATCAACCACCCCAACACTTACTGGCTGTTTAAGCCCTGCCTTAATAGTCTCAATAATGGCTGTTTTTAGATCCACCTCAATAGCTTCACTACCCCTAACGAGCCGTAATGAGCTACCTTGCCTAGTTATCTTAATGCCCCCGACCTCAACGCCACCCTCAATCCTAGAGTACTCGATATGTAGTGCCTTGAGTACTCGCTCAACCGCCACTATTGGGTCCTCAATCGCCTCAGCGCCCAACCACCTGGCCCTCGTGGCCATGTTAAATATCGAGAGTGTGGTTAGGGCTAGGAGTACGTAGGTTGGTAACCCAAGCACGGGCTTTGTTGGTAGGGACACGTATATGTAGCCAGTGAGTGTTGGGGCTATCGTGTACCCATGGAACTGCAGGTACCTTTGCTGGAAGAGTATTGTGTCCATGAGCATTGAGAGGGAGAGTACGGAGAAGAGGGCGGCTAGGTAGAGCGAGTACCTACTCCTACGCCAAACAAGCGGTAATAAACCCGCGTCTATGGCGAAGAGCCAGACCGCGTAAACCGTTGGTGGCGGTATTACGTGGATTTCACTGAAGAACCTAACCACAAAGCCCCACGGCATGAGACTTACCGAGTAATTCACACCACTCAACGACCAGGTAGGCACGAATACCCAAAGCACTATGAAGGCGATAGCCAATGCGAATTGGAGGAGTGCCTCAACCCTCATGACCCACCACCCACTATAAAGGTCTTTGTTAATAAGGTGTAATTAGTGACGTTGCCCGTAGGGTACATGTAGGTCACCCCAATGGGTAGCCAGAGCGTGTATTTGCTGAAGCCGCTTAGGTAGTTGCAGGAGTACACATACGTGTACCTACCAAGGGCTAGGCTCACCCGTATCGTGAGCGTTACATTGTGGCTCCCAGCTGGGGCGTAGACGGTGGTATTAACCACACCGACGGTCTCGAAGACGTAGTAACCGGGCGTTGATACTGTGAATAGGCTCATGTTGATTATAGGCCCAATCACGACCGGGACCACGGTATTCACACTCAACGTCACGTTTAAGACACAGTCGGCATAACTCACGTTGGTGATACCTATCGTGTTAATGATGTGGATTGGGGCTACGTCGAAGAAGGCTATGTAGGCCCTGCTACCATTAAGTATGCCACTCACGATGCCCTTAACCCCAACACTCGCCAGGTTCACCCACTGGGGCGTTAATGGGGGCCTGGCAATTACGGCGCCGTTGATTATTGTAACATTAACTACCTGCCCAGTCTCCACAACCTTAACCCAACCACTCGTTGGCGTGAATGCCAAGGCGCCGTTATTGATGATTGCGAGCCTTATGTAAACGCCATTGGATGTCACGTTTATTGATTCAACCTTGATGTATGGAGCATTACTTAATGTTGAGTAGCGAATGAGATTTGGGGCTGTTTGTGCCGTGCCCCAGATGAGGGTTAGGGTAATGGCTATGGAGAGGATGGAAATAAGGAGGGTGATTTTGAAGGGGTTAGGTGCCACAAGGGCGCCACCTCACTATGTTGGCACGGGCATTGAAATACTATTTATTACGTTGTAGCCGAAGTTCACTGTCACTGTCTCGGTTGATGAGCTTGTTACGGGTAGGTTGGGCGATACATAAATGCTTATGTAGTAGGTGCCAGGGCTTAGGGAGCATGAGATTGACGGCGGTGGCGAGGTTGGCGAGCCTCCGCTTATTACCTGGAATGGTGGGCAGACTGTTGTGCCGCTGGTGTTCTGTATGTATATGGTCATTGATTCAACCGCCGTCGAGCTTCTGGTGACCGAATTAACGTATATGGAGCCAGCCGTGTTCACCGTTAATTGACCAGCCTCGTAGTAGTAAACAGCCGAGGAGTCGGTTATTTCTAGGGTCGCCGTGAAGCCTCCGTAGTTTCCAGTGAAGTGTATGTACGGTGCAACCGCGTTCGGTCCTGTGCTGAATGCCAGTGGTGCTGTTGTCATTGGTTGGACGCTTATTGTTCCCGTGTATACGAAGATTACGTCAGCTAGCGCTATTGACGCCACTGCAGCCACCACCGCTAAGCCCACTATCAACACTCCCCTCCTACGATTCACCATACTAAAACACCTTTTAGTCGGACTTTTTAAACTTAACGGTTTATCTGTGCAATTGTTTAAAATGTGTTTTAATAATCTAATAAGTTTGGGATTTTTATATATAAACCAAAAATGAGTCACAATTTACTTTTAGAGTGATCTAAGTTTATTGGGTTAGTTTGAATACTGTTTCTGCGTTTTGTCTTAGTATTCTTCCTGCTACTTTTTCTGCGTCTTCCTTGTCCCAGTGCCCCTTGTCCACCTTCTCCTGTATTACCCTTGCCACTGCTTGTCTTGCTATTCTTGATGCTCCGTAGGTTCCTTCTATGTATCCGTAGTCTCCCCCGAATGCCATTATTTTATTGTTCGGTACTAGTTCGAGCCATTCGCTTAGGGTGTCCTCGTATGCCTTTGGGTTAATCTCATGCATCCAACATAAGTCGAGGTAGACGTTGGGCCACTGCTTAGCCAAAACACCAGCCTCCCTGGAGTACGGGTAACTGGCATGAAACAGGATGAACTTGACGCTAGGATACTCCCTAAACAGGTTTATGAGGAGTGTTGGGTTTGCGTTGTAGACTGCGTTTGTTGGTGTTCCATCGGCGTTGCAGCTTGATTGAATGCCCGTGTGTATTTGAAGCGGCTTACCCAAGGCCTCAATCTCGCTAAGCATTACCCTGAATAGGTAGTCTTGAAGCGGCTTAACCGTGTCGAGTGATGGTGCATAGTCCCTAAAACCCTCCTTACCTTGAATAACGGCCTTAAGCGCATACTCAGCTTCATTAAATGTGACATACTCGAACTTTAGTGATTGCCAATACGCCGGGTAGGAGGTTTTCACACCCACGAAGTTTGGTAGGGTCTCCCTAATGTACCTCCTGAAGGCTGACTCAAGATCACTTAGGTTGTGTATAGGAGCCTTAAGTCTCCTGGAGGCGTTGGCTAAGTCACGCCAATTCTTAATGAAAACAATACCCTCATACCTAATAACACCGGTGAATAGGTCCCTATCAAACTTAGGCAGTGACTCACCTGTGTTATCACCATGGTCAATTATAACCCTCCTAATGTTAGCCCTCTCAAGGACCCACCTGTAGAACCCCTTAGTAGCCCTATTCTTAACAGCCTCAACCAACTTCGGGTAAGTGTCCCTAGTCAAGTCGCCTATGCCGTAAAGCTCCCTAATAGCAATCCTAAGCGCCAAACCATACCCAGTGGTCTTGGCGTAATCCCAATACCTCTCAAATATAGGCCACCTCTCCTCCCAAGGCCTCCTACGATCAGTAAGTATGGCATACTCCTCAGGTGTCATACCCTGGGCGAAGAAGTCATCACAAACGTAGTGCATGAAGTTTGATAAAGGATCTTGAACCCTAGACAGCCTATCAACCTCAGCCTCAAGATGCTCATGAGTATCAACAATAGGAATAGACCCAACCACATCAAGCATAAAACACCAGTAAACCCTTCCTTTTAAGCATTGACCAAAACCTACTACGAATTAACTAGAAGAACACTCAGCAGCCCTAACCCACCACGGTAAATCAAGCAACATCTAACACGAAGCTTAATGCCGTTATGAGGAAAAGTTTAAAGGGTATAACCAAAGCCAAACCCCAGCGGGGGTGCCCGAGCCTGGTCAAAGGGGGCGGACTCAAGATCCGTTGGCGTAGGCCTGCGTGGGTTCAAATCCCACCCCCCGCACCATGAAGAATAAGCCTCCTAACATTCAATTTCCTCGATCATGAATACCGACATGAACCACCATGCGTATAGAGACACGGTATGCTATCGCTCTCACTAACACCAACGTTACCTCATAATCACCAGCATCGATGCTTAACTCAGCTAAGTTATTAATACTGAAGCTTGCGTGAGGAGTTGGAGAACTGGTAGAAATTAAATACCTACCTATCTATAATAACCCATCACTGCGAAATAATTAACTGCTAACATGTGATATAAACATTACATCCTAGAGAACTGAACTCTGAAACGACCTCCTCCCTGTCCTTTAAGGGCGAGACCTGACCATTGTTAGGTATCCTCAGTAGTTAGGTTACTGCTTTAGTGATCTTTATTTCGTATGCTTCTCTTACTATTGCTCCTCCTTTTCTTAATTCTTCTATTGCCTTTTCGAATAAGCCATCCTTGGCCTCATAGATTAGCAGTGCCATTGCTAAGTCTTCGCTCACGGTGTACAAGTATGTTAGGACTAGGTTTAGGTTCAGTTCAGCAAGCCTTGAAGTCAACCTAGCAAGAGTACCAGACCTATTCGGCAGGGCAATGAGGAACATGAAAACACCACTAGGCGAGGCCAAGATACTCTTATAAACCTGCCCAAAGACATTACTAACCTCACCAACAACCCTACTCAAACCACCCCCACCAAGCATCGATTTAGGTTCCATGTTTTAGTAATACTTGTGAATTATTTAAATGCTTTTCGCATACTGCCGTGAGGTAGTGGTGTATAGGGTTGTTGGTTTGAGTTATTTTCGTTGCTTTAACTAGGTAATGTGGTGGCTTGCTAGTGGGTGAGCCTAAGCCCTCCCACCCATCATCCTAGCCTCCCGCCTAACCCCACTCCCCCTCCTCCCCCTCTCCTTGATTAATAGGTCTCTTACGGCTACCCTAATTGCCTCACTCCTGGATGGGAATAAACCACTCCTGGCTAGTTCATCAAGCCCCTCAAGCATCCGCCTCGGTATGTGAACGGAGATAAGCATCATCCTCACCCCAGACTTAGACCTCGGCATCAACAACAAGCAAAACAACACACATTTAAATATTACCCATATACTCCTCGAGTTCTAATCCCTTACCCGGATGAATATCCACCCTGTACGCCTTCTTAGCATGATTAGTCATCCTCATTTTCTTTATTATTAACCACCTCCTAACCTCCTTAACCTCCGTCACATTATTTATCCACATGTGTATTATCCCATCAGCAATGTGCTCAAGGCCAAACCTAAAACTCATCTCAGTAGTAGGCCCCAACTGACACATGGCCCAGAGGAAGGGTCAGCCTGAATATGACAAGGGCGATTCAGCTCTGGGTTTTTAGGCTTTAACACTTTTAGGCTTCTTGGGTTTTCTGGTTTGGGGTTCTACTGGTCACTGGTAGGTACAGTGCACTGGAGGCCTTCATCAATCACGGCATCAACCTCATCACGAATGATTAACAGTATCCTCCTAGCCCTCTCTCAATCACGACTCCTCAAGTGCATGTCCACGAATCCTCCAAAGCCTAACATCACCCTCAACCTGAGGCCTAAATGCATGAGCCATAACTGAGGGGGCAACTAACTGCTTAATATTCCAATATTGCAATATTAGAATCCAAGGCATTGTGACATGCAACCCACTCCAGCGGGTTGCATGGTGAATGGGGCGTAACCCTCAAGACCTCTGGGAACACTCGCCAAATGGCGGGAGGAAGCCAGTAGGTTCAGATATATCCAGGAAAACCTGCTATCTTTAAAAGAAACTCTTCAGCATATTTATTTTAGCTAAAAATTCTCAAGGATATTTAAGGGAAAAATTATTAAAAATTCTTACAGAAACACTGTCTTTATCTCCTTTTGTTTCAGCGTATCTAGAGACCAATTATTTCTAGTCCAGACTGGAAAGAATTTCCACTTATTCAATATATCCGCATAAAGGAAACTGGAAGGAGCAGAAGTTTTCAAAAGAGCTTATGAGCTTAACTATCCATTAAGATCTAAAGGGAAAGGAGAGGAAAAGAGTTTTCTGATATCTCCTCAGAATCTAATTCTAGAAGCAATTAAGGAGACAGAGGATGGAAGAGGCATCATAATAAGGCTTTATAACGTAGAAAATAGCAGAGGAAAAGGAGAAATAGAATAATGGTATTCGCCTAAGAAAGTATCTTTAACCAATATCTTGGAAAACGAAAACAATAAGGAA
>Ga0080003_1001746_pt1 | contig 10977 bp, 5 predicted proteins | sample JossMetagenome_FD_69206 | JGI IMG/M metagenome (GOLD analysis project Ga0080003, IMG submission 69206) | Hot spring microbial communities from Joseph's Coat, Yellowstone National Park, USA - JC2_E (SPADES assembly) (version 2) | ecosystem: Environmental > Aquatic > Thermal springs > Hot (42-90C)... | reverse complement strand
TTGTTTTTATAATTAAGATTGCATATAGTATAATTTGTATTTACAAAAGGATTATAAGTGGGCGAACCAACGATATTTATCTGGTATGTTTCTGTTCCATATTGATTTGTAAATTTTTTAGCTATTATATAAGTTATAGATTCGCTTTCTTTAATTCCATTGTTTGTAAAAGCAAAAGTTATGTTAAAATTATTAACCAACGGTTGTGTAGTGCTTAATAAATCTGAAGTAGAATTCAATGGATAAAAAGACTGGATATAATTTGGGTCGCTAATAGTTTGATTTTGAATTCCTTTATTGACATAACTAAAATATAATACTCCAAAACTTATAGCTAGAATTGCGACAAATGATATTATAATAAAAAATTCAAGTGCGGTTTGAAGTTTTCTCATAATTTCAAAATCAAATAATAAATTTTAAAAATAAAGTTTCTTAAAGATTTATTGTTAGCGGGCTTAAATTCATTTTTCAAAAGTTTTTAAAACGAATCTTAGTTTTAATTATGCAATATTGTTATTTGCTTATAGGCAAGATTTGAACCAACACCATTATTACCATTACCACTAGAATCATCTGTATTATTGTCAAGTTTCCACCAACTAATAAGCCCAGCGTTTCCTATTGGTGGACCGTCTATGCTTTCTTTATAAAGGGTTTGAATCTGGCTTTGCGTTAAAGCAGTTGAGTAAGCCTGGACATCTCCAATAAGGCTGTTATAGTAATCGTTTACACCACTAGGTTTCGCTCCGCTTATATAAGTGGTCCAATAATCAGTAGATCCTGATGAAGAATACTGACCTGAAGCACTACCAACAAGTTGCCCGTTAACATAGAAATCTTCAGTTCCAGAACCAGAAGGATTATATGTTATTGCTAGCATATACCAGCCAGAAGATGAAACAGTATAGCTTATTGGATTGTTTCCATTTACTCCCCATAGCCAGCCATAAACTGTAAGACCATCTTCACTTAGGAATGGCATATTCCAACTTCCACCAGGTGGGCTATCTGTAACTCCAAATATTGGTCCATTTCCATTTGATGTTATATCAGCCCAAGCTATCGCAGTAAGTTGATTGTTTCCACCAAAGTAGTTAGTAAGACTACCATATGCATAAGCGTTTTGCCCATTAAATTGCGCGACATATACGGTTGTAGCGTTAGTATAAGGAGGTACAGGAGGTGTTGTATATTGATATGTCATTACTAGACCTTTGCCACCACTTCCACCATTGCCTGCTCCGCCAACACCTACTCCGCCACCCCCTCCATTAGTGTTATATGTGCCTGCAGTATATTTTCCAAAATACGCAAGTAATATTGAACCACCTCCGCCTCCGCCTCCACCTCCTCCGTAACCCCCCCACGTCAAACTGCCCATACCTCCACCTTGTCCGTTTGTATTTATTGTTCCTGCAGTAATATTTGTTGCCTGTATATAAATGCCACCACCTCCATTACCTCCATTTCCCCCTGTTCCACCATTACCACCGCCACCGCCTCCACCTGCACCTTCAAGATAATTCTGCATGCCATTACTATACCAAGTAAATATAATCGAATTACTTAAAGTTGGAGCAGAAGGTGTGTTACCATTACCACCACCTCCACCTCCACCTCCTCCACCTCCACCACTTACTTCTGTTGAACCACCACTTCCGCCAGCTCCACCTCCACCACTGGCTCCACCTCCACCACTACCTCCATAAGAAGTTGTTACGCTTACTCCATTGCCACCATTTGCATCACTTCCTCCACCCGCAACTCCTCCACCACCGCCTGCAGTTCCACTACCTGTGTTTATGGTTCCATCATTTACAAAATTTTGAACAGCAAGAATAGAAAATCCATTTGTTGTCAATGTAACTCCACTATTAATAGTAACGTTATATCCATATATGTTTCCCACCAAATTCGTATTTTGATTATAAATGATCTCTGCAGGTCCGTCATAAGATGTCGGATTATAGACAACAGATATAACTGTTACAAAATCACTCTGAGACAAATTACTTTCTGGTGTTGAAGCACTATCTGTCACTTTATAGCAATAATAAGTAGATGTTGTTGGACTTGCAGTATAAGTAGAGCTAGTCGCTCCACTTATTGGTGCATCGTTTAAGCAATTAGATGATGTTCCACTATACCACTGATATGAGTATGGAGGAGTTCCGCCAGAAGGATTTGCCGTTAATGTAATTGAATGACCAGAACTTATAATAGCATTTGATGGAGTTATTGGATTTGCTAATAGAAGAGGATTAACGATCAAAACAACATTGTTCGACTCAACAGTAACAGGGTGACTATCTGTAACATTCACAAAATATTTGAAAGTTCCAGTAGTTATTCCTTTTATGATTAAATTATTAGCAGTTACTCCACTAATAACTTGCGGAGCGCTAGTTGTAGCGTTATACCACGCATATGCATATGGTGGCGTTCCACCCTGCACAGTGACGTATAAATTAGATAGTTCTCCAACATCTATTGTTGAGTTTGTCTCTGCTAAATAAACATTAGGCGGAATATAATTATAAATTGCGTTTTCTGTAATTGGCGAATTCATAATTATGTTGGCACTTACTGAATTGCCAGTATAGCTTCCACTTCCTATTCCGTTCCATCCAACAAATGCGTATGATATACCTGGTTTTTCGTCTATAGTTAAAGCAGAACCTGCATTATACCATCCAGATCCTGGCAGTAATTGAGAAGCGCCGTTTGTTGGAGTAGCAAATTCGTTCAAGTAGAATTGTTCTATAAAATCTATAGTTTGATTTATTTGATTTGTGGCTATAGTGCCACTTGAAGGATTTGCAACATATCTTATAGTGTTTGAAAGATATATTGGGCTTCCAACGTTAAAGATAGAATTTGCAATTTGCGAAGCTGTATAATTTATGTAAGGCGTGTTTGACGATTCAAATTGATTATTGAACGTAACATTCCAAAGCGTATTAACAGGCAAACCTGTTTCTTGAAATGAAACTGCTTTTACAGTTATATAATTAGCCGTAATTGAACAATTTTGAGTTGCATAAAACGAGCCACTTTCTGTTGTTTGACCACAACCATTTAACGATGAAAACAATTGTTTAATACCGTTATTATATATAATAGTGTTAGCATAGTCATAACTAACTAATGAATTGTAAGCAAATTCTATTTTTGCAATAGGGTTGTTATAAATATATTCACTGTTATTAACATTCAGAACATTTGCAGTAGAATTTAATATAGCTGGATTAGTATAAAATGTTATATAAACAGGCGAATAATAAACAGCATTTTCTACTAACGGGTTATCAAGAATTATGTTCGCAATAGTATTTGTGCCTGTATAGTTTCCCTTGCCATAGCCTTGCCATTCTTTAAAGACATAATACTTGTTTGGCGTTTCCTTTATTGTTATAATAGAATTTGCGTTATACCATCCAGATCCTGGCAGAACATTTCCGCCAGCTAAAGGAACAGCAGTCTCGTTTAGATAAAATTTCTCTGTAAAGTTTATTTTTTGCAGACTTTGAGCATATCCTATTGTTCCTTTTGTTATATTTGCGAAATATCCAGCTGTTGAATTTATAAGTATTGGGCTTCCAACTGTAAAATTGAAGTTTGTAACGTTTTCATTAGAGAAGTTAATATATTGCGTACGAGAAGATTTTAACGTGTTATTATAAGTTACATTCCATAACTCGTTTGCAGGCAAGCCAAATTCTTCAAAGGATACGTTTGGAAGACTAAACATAATCGTTTTGCTCGACCCAGCTACAAGAGTTCCTGTTCTTGGATGAGATATAAATAATGTACCGTATTCTTCTTGGTTTGGAACTATAAAGTTAGCTGTGCTTTGGTTGTTTATATAATAGTTAAAAACTATTGTATTACTCAGTGAAGCTATAGTGATACTGCCATAAGTAACATTCCAGTAACTGCCTTGAGGTAATCCAATTTCATTAAATGTAGTATTTATCCAGTGTATTATAGGTCTTGGCGGAATAGTTTTAATCAATGCCTTAGGGCATGTATAATTTGTCTCTATCAATACACCAGGAATAATTGGAACACAAATAAACGAATAATTAGAAAAAACTGGAACTCCACTCATCTGTGTATATGTTTTATTATAAATAGTATATCCAAAAATATTATAATATCCTCCACTAAGAAGATTCAATGAATAATTTGCTGGCGTTTGAATGTAATAGCTCATATTATTGTTTGTATTTTTAAAATTCAATGCACCTGGAACAACAGTGTATAAATTACTTGTCTTGTTTTTGTAAAGTAATGTATAAACATATGTAGGATATTTTTCGTAAATTATAAATTTGTCGTTAACTGTGAGATTAAACAAGCCACTAATTGAAGGATAAAATGAATTATTGCAACTGTTATAGCAGATATTTAATTTTATTGTGTTCCCAGAATAATTAAACGAAAGTTGCCCATTACTGTTGGTATATAATGTTTCAACTCCGTTTATTCCAACCATTGCATTAGATGCAGGTTTTGTTGCAATTCCGTTGTTAGTATAAACATATATGCTTCTTGTTGCAATGTTTATAGGCAAAGTTATATTATATATTTTCCCGTATCCGCTTGTTAAAATTTGATAGGAATAATAAAAATACTTTGAAATAAGAGTAACATTATTATTAGAAGAATTCAATGGCAAAAGATTAGAATAAATTGATAATTTTGTTAAATCACCGTTTATATATACAGCCGTTCCAGAATACAAGTTTTTGATATTTAGATAATTTATTGGGTACCTATAATAATAACTGAAAACATTTTCATTATTTTCAGGGTACGAAAATTCTATATAAACAGATACAGGATCATCATATGTTAAATTTAATTCGGTAGAAGATGATAAAACTACGTTCTTGAAAGATTCGTTGGAAGTTAAAACAGAATTTCCTGATAAGTATTGCTCGCTAATAAAAACATTAAGTTGAATAGGATTTTGCGAGTTTATAATTGTTATATTATTTAGATTTGGGATTATTTTAACAGAACTATTTAGTAAATTTTTAATTATTGAAATTTGAGAATTCATATTATTAATCATAGTGTATTGTAGTGCATAATAGAGCAAAACGACTGCCAGGATAGTACTGCCTAAAAATAATAATGCTTCTTCTATTGCTTCCATCTATTTTTATTTAACTATTTAATTTTAAAATGTTGAGCAATATACAACAAATAGTTAAAATCTCTTTTGTCGCTGGTCATGGAGAAGTCTATTTAATTGCTTCTCTTTATGTTTTAATGACGAAATTGCGAATTTTAATCTTCATATATTTAGCGCGTAAGATGTAAAAGCGGAAATTATACAATTTTTACCCGACAAAAAGAATTTTTTCATAAGAGACGCAATCTTCAATAGAAACATTTTAAAACTCATTTTTAAAAAAAATAATCATGATATTATGGCAATAGCTTATAAAAATGAAAATATAGAGAAGGTGGCAATTGCTGAGGAAAAGTTGGAGAAAATTCGTAATGTTTTGATCGAGAAAGCTGATACCGATAATGAGGAGGCAGTCTCGCTATCGGAAAAATTAGATGATGCGATATTCGATGGCGAAGAGGAAGGCAAAAAGAAAACTATTGAACTACTTCGTAATGTAACAAGCGATTATTTAGAATTTATTTTAGATTTATCCGAAGATCTTAAACCAGATAATTCTTATTTTTCTTTAAATGATGTTTTTCATGAACTTTATCAATGGAAAAGCAAAGAACAAAACTCAAATCCGTTAATAGAAACATTTAGAGATGTAGGACTCGCTAAAAACATAAGCGAGCAGGAGCAAACCTTTATGACTAAATTAGACAAGGCTCTTAACGATGGTAATATTAAGAACGTTGTAGCATGGATGACTATGACTGCTCTCATAAATGAATATGTGCTGGAGCCAGCACGTGAAATAGAATCTATAACATCTGATGATGCGAAAGAAATAGTGCAAGACGCTTTAAACAAACTTACCAATCCAGCCAAGCAAGGCTCTTTTGAAAAGCCTAAAGTTCCAATTGCCTTATGGTTCTATCTCTTGCACAAAGATTAAAGTTTGCAGGATTATAATGCGGGTTAAATCTGCTTTCTGAATTACTTATAAATGCATCGCTTTCAAATATGGAATAGGAATTATAAAAGAATTTTTTAAAACCAAAATAGAAAGCCTTTTGAGAAATTTTACGATATACATTTTTTAAACAGAAAAAGAAAATAAAATATTGGTATTATGACTTGGGCTGATAACTTTAATGATTATATTCATAATGATATTGATAGTTCTGCTGTGCTAGACTTTGATAAATGCGACAAACTCTTGCAAATAGCCTTTAAAAAGATTTTGATAGGAGTTATAGACCCAATAGATGTAAAACCTGTTTTTGACAAGGTTAAGAATACAGCATTATTTAAAATATTGGAATTAAATAAAACGAGCATAGATTCCGTATTAAACGAAGCTTTTAATCTTGGCGTTAGAAAGAATAATGACTATGGCTCGGATAACATCTTAAAATTTGGTATAATAGGGCTTATTGTTAGACTTGGAGATAAAATATCCAGGTATAAAAACCTTTCAACGAACAAAAATATCGAACAAAAAGTAAAAGACGAATCATTAAAAGATACCCTAATGGACATAATAAATTACGCGACATATGGAGAAATGCTCGCAAATAACGTATGGGAATAGACTTTTAAAATCAATAAATCTTTATAAATATAGAACAAAATGAAAGTAGTAATTTTAGAAATTATATTTGTTTCTGCTTTGCTTATTTTCATCGCTGGAGCTTCGACTATAAATCTTAATTATAGCAGTCAGAATATTGAAAATTGGCTATCTAACAGCTCTGTTCATTATGTGACTATAAATATATCAGCACATCCTTCATATGAATTTATTTTTTATAATAACGGCACTTCAATATACAATGTATATTATCCGTATTATTATTACGGGTCGCCTTTTAATTACTCGAACTCATCAACAGGAACCGCTTTCTTTCTTGGCAAAACAGCATATCCGCAACCATTCTTAAACAATATGGAAGGCACCGTATTTTGTAATGGAAGTTACACAGGAAATTCAATTGTTAATAGATTCTTTATAGCGCTGTGCAAACTCAAAAACGCAACATTTAGTGCAAATGGAACACTTTTATCAAAGTATAATCTGACCAGTGCAGAAAATTACAAACATGCACCAAATGCGATTTATGCAAATAATTCTACAAACACGGAAATACGCAATTATTTAAGTTCTCTTGTTGTGCTTACAATCCCAAAAGATATATTTAGCAAATTGCTTTATTCAGCATATGCAAATTATAGTAACGTTTGCACTACGCCATCGAACACCACAAAACGCGCAATCCTTTTAACGCCCTCAAATCAGCAAAATAATTTTAGCATTAAATATGTTTCTTGCTTAGGCAACTTTAGCGATTTATCTTTGCCTTATTTTATAGACTATTATAAATATATAAATTCATTGGACTATTTTCTTTTAACAACAAAATACGATAATCCTCAATTTTTGTATTATTCGCTTTTATATGGAATCAAAAATAGCCAAATCTTTCCAAATTACGAAGGACCAGAATTGATTCAAAACAATATTGCATTATTGGGAGTATACCCAGGAATTATACCTTCAGGATATGAAGCCGAAAAGCAATCAAATTATTCGCAATTATTGCTTCCAATAAATTATATTAAAAATCAAAACGCTACATTGCTTGAGAAAAACGGCATAAATATTTTATCTGGACTATATAAAAATATAACCTTGGATGTTGCTGTTCAAAATAAAATAAATACTTACGCGTATTACAATCTGACTCTAAATGAGTCTCCATTTTACGGAACTTTAAGTAGCGGACCAATAGAATATTCGGATTCTTGTGGTGGTGGAATAGGACTTAGTAGTGCAATACAGCAAGAGGAAGCAAATATTAAAAATCAATTCTATAATATAATGTATTCGAATAGATTGTATCCTGCCAATTATTATCAAAATATTAAAAATGGAAGCTATTACGGACCTTCTATAATAGAAGCAATGCCAAGCGATGTAAAATTTGAAATAAATAATATAACCTACGGTGCAAAATATATAAACGGCTCAATAGCATATGAAAATTCAACGCATCTTAATTTTACCAACCAAACTCTTTTAGAGTTTAATATTTCTGTTAATTCGATAAAAAATCCAACAGCGTTAAAGCAATTATTCGCTTCATTGAAAAGCAAATATTCATATACAATGAATTTTTATGAATTTAGGACTAATTTTAGTCAGCCACAAATAAACATAACTCATGGGCAGTATCAAAAAACTATAACATACACAAAAGATAACAAAACATATACTAAAACTATAACATGCTATACAAGTTCAGTTTCAACTACGCAATCGTATAATTCATCTAAACAGTTCCTTGGTTCGAAAACTTTTGAATACAGTACTAATCAAACTTCGTATATAAATGTAAGCACAAATATGAGCGCAATGTCAATGTTCAAAACAAATAACAACGGAATACCAGAAGCCTTGAATTATAGTTTTATATTATATAAATCTTCTATACCATCAAAGCCTTCATTCTCTTATGTTACAATACCGCCTGGAACAGATTTTCAAGTTTATTCGCCGAATGAAACATTGTTGGAAAGCTTTGATGCATCATTTTTGAATACAACAGCAGTTGAAAACGGCAATATAACAAGCAAAGTATACATGTTTGGACCGACTTGGGTTTACCCAGATATATACAGCGAAGCAACTGCGTATTATCCTACATACATGACAATTGCTGATGACAATGAATATAAAAGTGCTTATTCTAATATGGTTGTTTCTTTCGCAAAGCTTCATCAAGGTATTATCGGATCGATAGGAAATAAAGGAATCCTTGGAATGGTTAAATCATTAATTGGAATTATACCAATGACTATTCAAGGCGCAGAAGACTTATTTGCATACGATACAGGTTATATGAATAAAACGCAATTATTTAATTCTGCTCCGTTTCAAGTCTTGCAAAACGAACACATGATTGAAGAATATTATCTGGATGGTTGCCCATATACAAAAATAGGCAATGTGTGTATAATACCACAGACATCATACGTATTAGCTCCAAATCAAACTATGTTCGAAAGAGATTATAACTTATTAAATCCTCTTTTATACACACAAAACATGTATTTCAATTATATAGAGCCTTCTCAAGCATTATGCACTAAGGTAAATTTTTGGAGAACTGCATTAAGTTTGGTTCCGACAGCAAGCGGATATGTTTCAAATTGGGCGCCTTGCCCTACGTATAATTATAGTGGAATAGATTACATATTAGTTGACAGCCAACAATTAAACTTTAATACAACTTGGAAAAACTTTACACCAGAAACCAAAAAACTCTTTTATGATATTTTAGAAAACTCTTCTACATATAATAGAACTTATTATGGCGAATCTGGTTATAGTGTCGGGCAAAATGCTGGACCATTTTCAGGTGTTAACTTTAATGGAAACTATTCTGTAATATATCCAGAATCATACTCTTCGCCAGAAACAGAACCACTTACAGAGTATGATAAATACGCGCATAATTTTTCAACTCCAGAGTCTACAATAACAATAGAAAATAGTGGTGCATCTTTCAACATATCTAAAGACTATAACGAATTATTTTTAGATGAATGCAAACTTGATTTCTGCTTATCTGATACGCTCTACCCAACAAAAGTTTACACAATGCTTTTCTATCAAGCATCGTATATTGGAAATAATACATATAAAATAAGCGTTTATCCTAACGCTTACCAAACCTTTGTTTACCCACTAAATAATTCAATCAAAGAAAATGTTCAAGTTAGTTTGACTAATGGCGGTTATACGCTTCTTTCATCTAAAGTTGCTCAAACGAGGGCTAACCTAACTGTTGGACCGACATTTTATGTCAAATATGAAACGAATTCAACCACTACATCTCTTCTAGCTAGTGGCAATACTATATATGTAACAGCACCGTTGTTCTCGCACTATTCAATTCTGCTTAATTTCACAAATGCGGAAACATTAAATCAAACCGCCAACTATACTTTTCTAATTCCAAAGCAGAGTTTAACTATCGCCATATCTTTTGGACAGCAAGAAACTATTGCATCTTGGCTTGCTCTAATTGTTATAGTAGTTATACTTTATCTTTTGTATAAAACAAAATTCTTCGAACCACTAAAAGAACATATCAAGCACAAAATAAGAGGCGAATACTAATTTAAACCGAAATTTTTTGCTAAATTATATGATAGTAGAAAAAAAGTTTGATGCAATCATTGATCTTGATGAAGATGTGTTTCCGAAGTCAGACGAAAATCAGATCAAACTATATCCTGCTAAATTATTTGATGACAGCATTATGAAGTTTACAGTGAAAGTTCTTGCTCCAAACAAGGTTCAAGTGAAATACATCTTGGTAAATATGCCGAATTATGAGGTGGAAAGGTTCAAGCATCTAACCAATAACGATATTAAAAACATAATATATAACACATTACTTGGCAATTCTATAAGAAGTATTTATGAAAAGTATTGAATAATTATTTATAATCTATACCGAGAACTTTTAATAATATCGGTTTTAACGCTTCTTCGTTTTGTATAAATTCTTCATATCTGTGCGATATATAATGGCTTAATAATTCTGAATAAAACTTTTCAAACTCTTCTCTACGCATTTGCAGATCTATTTTGACTTTTTCTAGAATAGGCTTTAAAGTATCGTTGTTTATTTCTGGAAGTTTCATAGCTTCATATATAAAGTATCTGTTTCTGTCGTCGTCAAAGTTAAATAGCCTGTATATATCATACACCCAACCATCCTTCTTATAAAGAAGGTGGAGGTCAATTAACTTATCTATAAAACTGTTAAATAAAA
>Ga0080003_1001745_pt1 | contig 10983 bp, 14 predicted proteins | sample JossMetagenome_FD_69206 | JGI IMG/M metagenome (GOLD analysis project Ga0080003, IMG submission 69206) | Hot spring microbial communities from Joseph's Coat, Yellowstone National Park, USA - JC2_E (SPADES assembly) (version 2) | ecosystem: Environmental > Aquatic > Thermal springs > Hot (42-90C)... | reverse complement strand
TATTCTATTATTTCTTCCAATGTATGTCAAATTTCTCAATATTTATCACAATGTCCTTCACAAAATATTTCAGTCCCAGTTTTACCATGTAAATCTATCTATCAAATTTCACAATTATTATCTCCACCGCTTAAATATTCTTTAATTTCATCAAAACTTTGGAATGAAATTGTGCAAGATCTATATTTAGCTTATAGCATTTATAAATATATAAAATATTTCTCTCAATTTCCATATCAACAAAATATATATCATGCCATTCTTGATTTCTATAATTTCTATGAAAATTTTAAACCATATATATTCACACCACTTATTCATGCTAAGAAAGGTCTTCCATTAACAGCCGATTATTTTAACTCTTTAATTGATGCAATTATAGAATTGGCTAATTTTGCAAATATACAATTACAAAAAGGAATTTCACATGTACAACCAGACCAAATTATAAGATCTTTACAATTTGATAATATAGTATATAATGTTAATCAACTTCTAACTTTCAATTTTAATCAATATTTTTTATTAAGTTGTTATGGTATTGAATTTATTAATTTATTAAATTCAATATCTACATTTCTGAATGTTTTAATTAATAATTTACAATTTGATATTATAATTCCAAATAATGTTTATATCAAAAACTTTTTAATTTATAATAATTCACAAATTATTAATATTTATGGAACAATTGTAAATTTTATAATGTATTTTAATCAAGGAACTATAAAATTACAAGACAATGCATATATAAATTCAATAAATATAGAAATTAATAATGGCAATATATTTTTAACTGGAAATACATATGTAAATACTTTATATATAAAAAATAATAATAACAAAATATATTTATATGATAATTCGATAATAGAAAATTTAATTTGTAAAAAGACTTTAGGAACTATACAAATTTCTGGAAATGCAATGATTATAAATAACCAATGTATTTAATTCTGAATTTATAACTTGAAATTTTTTGTTCAAACTTCAAATTTATAATTCCAAAATTTCACATATTCGGTCTTAATCCTGAATTAAAAAATTCCATATTTAACCTCATAATATATTTTATAATTTACAAAATACAAATTCTCTATTATCATCAGTAATAAAAGTTAGAACTGTACCATAAAGTTTTCACATCAATTCAAAACGATTTTCTGTCCAATCATGGATTGCTATACAAAATTGTTTGTATTTCTGAAGTTGAGAAACATTTAGATTCTTCTCACATCCCTCTCAATCCATAACGAAAATGTCAGTATCTGGATACAGATTCCCAGTCCATTCTCCATGAACTTCAATTTTGTCACAGATCTGGAAGTCTTTGCAAACTTTTTCTTTGAACAATTGGTTTAACTTTTCTTCTTTTTCAAAGCCAACGATTCTCTTAGCACTGTGTAAAAGAAAATATAACGCCATACTTCCACAATCGTTACCAATAATTGTAATTGTTCTATCTTTAACGTCTAATTTTCCGTAAGCCTGGTCAAATTCATGCCAATAACAACATTGTAATTTACAAAAATAATCTTTGTAATTAAAACTCATAACTTATCACTAATCAAACATTCTAGCATTTTCTTCATAAAATTGATTGCAAACAGAGTAACATTCATTAACATCATCTGGAAATTCTTTTTTATCACACATTTCATAACATTGTTGAACTACATTTGACAAACAAATAAAATCTTGACATTCTCTAAATTTTTCTAACCAATAACTCCATGACATATTAATCTAAGTTTGTAATATGACATTATTAAGCTTACAACTCCAAATTTGGATTATGTGATACTTAATTTTGAAATTAAGAAATTTCAAGCTTGTATCACCTCAAATAAAGCATAAACTTTACATTTTCCAGTTGCCCATGCATATACATTCGCTGGATTATTAACATGAATTTCCAAACTATCATTTGGCAAAATTGGGAAATTATTATATAATTGATTTCCAATATAAACTATATAATTACTCAAATTTTGGAGAATTATTCTTACAGTTTCAATTGGAGGGCCTGAATAAATCGGTGAAGGAGTTGTAGATACATCAAGTTGAAGTCCTTCTATAGTTGGCGGACTTAAATATAGAGAGAGTCGATTAAGCGTATTAGTTAATCCAACTGTAGCTAAATAAACATATGTCAATGCATAAGCTATAGAATCAGCAACAACATATATTGCATTTTGCAAAGAAATTCCTAATCTTTTAGCTATTGAATCTATCAACTCATAGAATGAAGTATAGAAGTTTTGTAAATCTTGACTAATTATAGCTCTAGCTTGCTCAACATTTGAAATTAAATAATTAACAACATTATAAATTGTTTCATATAGAGCTTGAGTATCCTTACTTAAGACAGAAGTTGTAGCTGGAACTGCAATTATAATTTTTTCATAAATTTCCTCTGGTAATTGAACAATTGAGTAATAAAGTTGTTCATTTGAATATATAATTGCACTTATTTGTTGTCCAGCAGTTGAAATAAATCCGGCTATATAAATTGGGTCAACTTCTGTAAGAACTGGTTGTCCAGCTACATAAACTTCATCGTAGAAATTTCCAGAACTAGCAGATATAGAACCTGGAATTGTCAAATTTCCGTTCTTTAAGATTGAAGTAACTGCATTTCCACCGGTCAAATAAAGTTCAGTCAGCAATAGGACTGCTGTATTCCACATACTAGACGTCAGTCTCTGAAATGGTGATGCTAATAATTGTGAAATTGAGGCATATGTTACACTCATTAATTATTAATCAAATTCCGACATAAAAATAGTCTCAATTCTTATTTATTATATTTTGTATATTTATTGATCTCATTGTTCTTGTAACAAATTGTAAATATTTTAATTTGTCATGAACTCTTAGATTATTTGTGAAAGTTTTCACTTTTGCTGGTTATACAAAACATCTCCCAGAACTTGACTTTGATTACGTAGTTATAGATAGAACATTTAATGATTTAACTCCAGAATTAGAACAGAAATTTAGAGATAAGATAATCTGGAATGAGACAAATAGCGAAATTAGATGGATAAGAATTGCAAAACAATTACTAAAAATTCTAGATGTAGCTAAAAATTTAGATGATAATATATTTGCTATAATTGATAGTGATTTAATTGTTCCAAATCTACGTGATATAGATCCTGGAAATAGAATCATTACACTTTGTTACTGGCTTTATTACAACTGGGCTAATGAAGTTAGGCCGTTTTGCTCTGGAACAAATTACATTTTCAATAAAAGAAATATTACAAATTTAGAAATTGTAATAAATACATATCTTAAAAAAGAATATTATAAAGAAATTCCAATTGACATATTTATCCATGATAATATTCTACATTTAAACGTTTTGAAATTAGGAACTATACATTACGTTAAAACTCCAGAAAACGAAAAAAGAATGGAATTCAAATTTGAAGATATTAGACAAATTTTCAAACATATTCCGGAATTTGTGTTAATTTTCTGGTGAATTTAAAATGACAAATGTTATATATTATATTTATCCACAACATCATGATGTTTCATTTAAATTTGTGGCAAAAGAACATATTAAAATGTTAAAAGAGAAATACACAGTTTACGAAATTCCGGCTTTATCTTTCTATCAATTTACACCGTTTAGATATCCAATCTCGATTATTCATCCATTCTTTTATTCAATGTGGAGATGGACAAAAGTAGAATTTTCATTCTTTGAACAATATAGAAATCATGTATCTGCAATTATAGGAGTTGAAGTAGCTGACTCTGACCAAATTTCCGAGAAATTTATAGATTATGCTAATAATTACACAGGCAGAATGATAGTCAATTCTGAATGGTCTGTTAAAGCTTTCAAAAATTCTGGTCTAAAAATTCCGATTTACAAAGTTGTCCATAACTTCAATACTAGACTCTTAGCTAAAGATGAAGAGTTAAAAATTGATGAACAAGTGAAATATATTGAGAAATTAAAAAATGAGAAGAAATTCAAGTTGATATTTATATCATTATGGCATTCTGATTATAGAAAAGGTGCTGATTTATTTCATAGAATCGCTCAACAACTTCAGAAAGAGAGAAATGACGTCTATTTTCTTGTTAAATCCGGCATGCCAAGATCAGATTTTCAAGACTTACGAATGTTTAACTTCACCGGAAATACAGATTTTGACAACATAGTTAAGATGTACAGAATTTCAGATTTGTATTTATTGACTTCAAGAGGCGGAAGTTTCGAATTAAACGGACTTGAGGCATTCATATCTAGAATTCCGACAATCGCAACTAAAGGCGGTGCATGGGAAGAATATTTCCCCGATAATCTGAAAGATTTATTAATCGATTCTTGTAATTTCCCCATCGTCCTTCCAAATAATCCAATTCATATCGGTCGTGGAGTGGAAATGTGCATAGATAAAGCTGTGGATAAAATTCTTGAAGTTCTGGACAATTTAGATGATTATAAAGCTAAAATTGAGGAAAATTACAGCTTTTGGTTAGAAAACTTTAGTTATAAAACTGTAAAAAAACAAATTTTTAATTCATTAGACGGACTTTAAGTCTGAGAAAGCAAACCTAGATATATCTTTTCAGCTTGCTGTTTGTCTTTGCCGATATAGACTTGTTCAACAACATCATCTTTCTTTTTGAAGATGCCATATTCCGGCGGATTATGTGCTAAACATTCACCGAAAATTACATCTCCTTCTTCTTTTACAACAGCAAAGAAATGATAAGTTTCGAAATTTGACATTATCTCGTCTAACATCTTACCTCATCTGATTTAAGAATTCATAAATTTTCTGTAACTTTTCAATATCTTTTGTCTCTTTAAATTTCTCAATTTTGTCAATTATTGTATCATATAAATTGTTAATTACGATTAATTCTAAAACTTCTTGAATTAGCAGAATTGAGAATTTATGACTTTGTTCAACTATTGTATAGATTTTTTTAGCTAACTTTTCTACATCAAATTTGTCAAATTCTATAGTTAAAATTGTATTTGAATATTTAGCTATAACTTTATTTTCGCCAAGAGTTATAAAAAGTCTGTAACTTCCTTCTATAATTACTTCAGCTTTATTTTGATTTAACTTAACTTTTACATTTTGCCTTAATCTGATTTCTCTAGCCATCAACATAATAAATATTTTATGACAAATTTATTTCTTTAAATTTCGAGTAAGTCTTAAATTGGTCATAAAATCAAATTGGCAATATGGAATTCCAAAGAAAAAGTTCGGGGATTATAAAAAGCTTTAATTCATTGGATATTTTTTCTATCAATTTGCTTTACATGGGAATTCTAAGCGGGATAAGTTATCCAATTTTTGTCTCTGAAATGATGAAAAATGTAAATCTCTTATTTGCAGTTACAATTGGTACAATTTTCGAGGTTCCGTTACTCGTAATGTATTACATACTCACAAAGAAAATTCCATTAAATGGCGGTGATTACGCTTACATTCGAAATACATTTTCTCCAAAATTTTACACAATTTTCGGAATCTCTTTATGGCTGACCTACATATTTTCAGCACCAGTTTTGACCGATCTTGTGCTTATGAACTTTAACATCTCGACAATTGATAAATTCTTAATTTCAGAATTATTATTCGCTATTTGCTTATTCAGTTTGATCAAGAAGTCAGTTTATGCTTATATTATAGATTCAATTGCAATTTTACAGATAATTGTATCTCTAATTTTACCAATTTCAAGTTTTCATTTCCAGATACAAAGTTACATAATCTCGAATACTTTGCTTTCAGCTTTACTATTCGATTTGTCAATGTTTCTCTTCTTAAATGCTATTAGTTACATAGCTGGAGAAACAAAGAATATAGACAAAAATGCAAAGATCGGATATTTTATCAGCTATTTGACAGTTACAATTCTTGCAATTTTTGATAGTTACTCAAACTTAAATATTCTATTTGTCTTAATGCCGATTTGGTATATGAGCTATCTTTTCATCAATTCATTAATCCAAAGTCGTCTAATCCAAAATATGGCATTTGATAAAATTCTTCCCGAAACTTTTGCAAAAATAACACCTAACGTTTTATTTTTGATCTTTGGCGTAGATACAATTGTTAATGTTCTAGAAAACTTTCTCGGTTTTACAATCTCATTCGGCTTTGATGGCTTATTATTCATTTTCTGGAATTTCTTAATTGTAAGTTTAGCATTTCTGAAATTAACAAATAACAAATTAGTATTTACAACTGTGATATTCAGCTTAGCTTTACAGATATTCCTATTTTTCTATCTAGGATTACAAAACAACATTTTCTATAATTTTGTAATAGAAGGAAATCTCATATTCATAATATTAAGAATATTGATAATTCCAACAATTGGAGGAATTATATACATTTTAAGGAGAAAAATCATCAATGGGGAATAAAAATGAAACTCGTTTTTGGATTAAGTTCGCCATCTTCTTATATTCTAAAGACAAATTTTCCAGTTCTAGTTAATCAGCTAAGATTTAGAACAAAAACATGGAAAAATGAGACTTGGGTTGATAGTGGTGGATATCAGATTGTGTTACATGGTCTAGAAATTTCGCCAAAAGAAATAATACAGAAATACAAAATGATAGACGCTTATGCCTTTTTTTCTCTAGATATTCCTAGTATTTTTTCGCCATTGGACAAACGAAATTTCGAATACTTTGAGTATCTATATACCAAAATTGAGTATATAGAAAAAATTATTCCCGTCATACATATTTATCCAATTCAAGATGTAGATGATGCAATTGACTTTTACAAACAATACAGCTATTATTTTGCAGTTGGAGGTCTTATTGCATCTTCAAAAATGAAAGCATTAATTTATACATTTCCGTGGGTATTTTATGTAAGACGGAAAGTTCCATATCTTCACGTCTTGGGAATGTCTGCACCGTATTTTATTCAAGCTTTTGACTTTGCTGAAAGCATGGACACAGCAACTCATAACAAAACCACAGCATATAGAGATGTTTTTTGGTTTGATGGAACTAGAAAATTTGTAGGCGAAAAGAAGACAAAAAGAGAAAAATATAGACTTACTGAGGAAGAAAAAGAGAAATTATTTGAATTCCTAGATAAGATTCATTTCCCATTTGAATATGATTTGTCAAACAGAAAAATTCTAGAAGTTATGAACGCTTATATTCTGGTATACAACGAATGGAAGATAGACAATAAGTACACAAGATATGCTGACAAACTCAGAAAGATGGGGTTGGACAGTCTCGTGACTGAACTAATTAGAAATTACAAATTAGGAGCTGAGATATTAAAAGAGAAAAAGAATAAAAAGAAAAAAGAAGATGAATTAGAACTTGAGATATAAATTTCATATAATAATTATTCATTACTTACAATTTTCTCTATTTTATCTTTAAATTTCTTCTTTATTTCATCAGGACTTAATAATTGATAAATTTGGTCACTAAGAAGTTCTGCTATTAAATCTGCATTTTTTTCCTCTAAACTGTCAATAATACATCTATCTAAATAATTATATTCGTTAAATATATTCTCCAAATATATTTCTGCAATTTCTTTTTTCTTAATTTCCGAAAAATCAAATTCAACAATAATTTCATCAAATGCATAATTTACTTCATCAATCTGTTTAATTAACCGAATTGTGATTTTGGAATTTTCTATAAATGCCTTAAATAATTTTTCTGAATCCTTTTCATTTAAATATTGTAAGTTCCAGTCATCCTTTTCCATAACTTCAGAAATCATTTGAATTATTGTTTCAATTAAAATGTCTTTAAAATCCGTATAACAGCTCTGAATAACATTATCTCCATCTAACCATGCAGTAACATTTTTTCTAAATTTTTCTTTGTCTAATTCTCTTAAAACTATGTTCATATTACATCCTTTTCATTTTTCGAACATGACATATTTAAAAATATTTTTAACCTTACTTTCAAGTTTTTTTAATGTCATAATTTAAATCTAACTTGACCTAAAATGAGGAAGTTCCATACATATATAAATGAAATCAGAATTGATAAATCTGTGCCACAAAATGCAAATTTATTATGGCAAAATGACAAATTGACATTGTATTATAACTATGATCCTAAAGAAGGCAGAATTGATTGGATAATGCAGAACAAAACAAATTCTCCAATTCTTGTTTCACTTTTACGAGGTATGACATTAAATGAAAATGGACAAATGATCACAATTCCAGAATATCTTTTTGGAAATGCATTTGCTGAGGTTTACTTTGCCAATGAACTTTCAAACTTTATAACTAATTTACAATATATTCCTCACTATTCTTTAGCAATTATTAGAGATAAATATTATGATAGAACTATAGCTTTTGTCTTCCAAATTCCAGCAAATTCTGTGATAATAGCTCCAGAGTACGGATTTAAAGGACTACAGAGTTTGTTTGGAGAACTGTTAGAAGTAACTCCAGTTAACCAGAATTTGTTTGGCATAATTTATGATTTTGCAGAAATTGTGGAATATGAATATCAGACCGGAATTTATGTAAATTATCCCCCTGATCCCTACATTGTCCAAAGCTTTGAATTTTTAATTGACAAATTAGGAGAAATCGTAACTCCAAGATTGATTTTGGAAATTCCAGAAACTGACATAAATACTGTGAAAAATCTGGTCAACGACATCAAGAAAATCATAGACAAATTGAAGAAGATATTTTAAGCTAGATATTTTTTTAACTTCCAAATTTCTAATTCTGAATTTACATTTAATGATGGAAACAATGAGACCATAAGTCTACAAAAATTCCAGCTATAATTATTAGTTGAAAAATTATAATCAGTTTCAGAAATTCATTTTGAACTGAAAAATAAAGAATAAAAGACAGAATGAAGAGAATTATTAAGCCATAAAGGTCATGAGTCTTTCCGTGCAAAAAGTAACTCCACATTCTACAATTCATAAATTGAAGTTAGAAAATGACAATTAAAAATAAAAAAAGAATTAATCTTCATCATATTCTATTATAAGTCTCCAAATTACAATATCATTTTCCGTCAATGTCTTTATTATTTCTCTCGGTTTTTCTATTAGCAAATGAAATAATTCATTAAGATTTTTAACTCCAAATTTTTCATATGGAATTAGGTAAACGTCAAAAACTCCATGCTCATCTATATGTTCAACTACGCAATATTTCATCTGATAGTCTGTGATATGGCATCTATATTTTCTAGTAAAGACAATATCAAAACTGTCTTTATATTTGTAAATCTTTATGTCTTTGAGAAGGTCTTCCTCATCATCTAGAAACATTATTCTCACCTTTTTGAGATTTTAGATAAACAATTAAGTAATGTTTTTCCCGATTTAATGAGACTTTATTTTCTTGGTTATCTGGAGTTTTTATTATCATCTCTGTAGAACCTTTGGCATAAACAAAATATGCTATATTCGGCTTTGAGATTAGACCAGTCATCTCAACTTGTTTCGGAAACTTCAGCTCATAATTCTGGATTGTTAGCTCAATTTTATCTTCATAATTAAGCTCAGCAGTATATTTTAACATTGGAACTTCATATATCTCTAATTGTCCATTCTTATATACCAATGGAAACTCAAACAATTGACCTTTCACATATTTATCTAAAATCATTATCTGTTTTTCGTCGTAATTAATAAGCAATCTTTTTTCTTCTAAATTATAAAATTCCACAATTCTCATAATAAGATCTCTTAATTCATCTAAATTTTCGGCAAGTTTTCCACGCGAAGTTAGGAAAATTCTCGGCGGAGACAATATATAATATATGCCTCTAACTTCTGCAAGATCGCCGTTGTTTAATTCATAACAACCGCTAAACTTTCTACCGCTTTTAGAAATATATTTTGCACAATCAATATAATCTCCCTGAATTGTAGAGATTTTGGTAACTTGACCGTCTGAATGTTTGACCATAAATACTTTTGGAAGATATTTGAGATATTTTAAAACTTTTACCTCAGACATTTAATTCCCCTCCTTTTGATTTTGCTTATATAAGAGTAAATAATATTTATCTGGATCTAATATACGTCCAGCCCATTTACCATCTGGATAAATTATAGTCATATCCGTCATAGCTATTGTATATATTAAATATACATGTCCTTGAATTGAATATAATTCTGTAATATCAATTCTTTTATTGAATTTTATTTTATGACCATTAATTTCAAATGAATCAAGTCTTTCAAATCGAAGTTGTTCTTCTGGATTTGGTGGAATTGCCTCAAATATTTCTATAATTTCACTTCCATAAATTCCTGGAAATTGATACAATTGAGCTTTATAAAATCTATCATATGCCGATATTTCATGATCATTAAATGTAATTAACAAATTTTTATCTAACAGTTCATAATTTGTTAATGTTGATATAATAACATTTTTTGTATATTTTTCATCTTTAATTAACTTCTTTTCAGATTTTAGAGAAAATATCGGATTTTGTGGTACATAATATAAATCATCAGTCTTTTTAAGCTTGCCGTCTTTTAATTGATAACAATTGAAAAGTTTTTCAAGTTCTTTTTCACAATTTATAAAATCTTCATTATTTACTATTACTTTTACTATTTTTCCTTCACTAGTTCTTATCTTAAAAACATGTGGGAGATATTTAACTTCTTTTATAACTTTTACCTCATATTTTCTTGAAGACATGAAATTTTTCACCTCTTAAATGACATACACATTATGACAAATATTTAGTTTTAAAAAACGTTTTATTTTTTAAATTCTAGGTCTCGGATGAGTTATTAAATAGAATTTGTTTGCCTTTAACATAACTGAACTTTCAGAATTTGTTGAAGATTTTATAGTTAAAGTTATATCACTTTCTGGATTTATTACAACAGCTTCACCAGGCTCTGAAAATCCTTCAAATATTTTAACTTCATTAGAAAATTGAACTTCATGCTCATAAAATATTAGATTCTTTTTATAAAATGGGTCAAC
>Ga0080003_1001744_pt1 | contig 10985 bp, 8 predicted proteins | sample JossMetagenome_FD_69206 | JGI IMG/M metagenome (GOLD analysis project Ga0080003, IMG submission 69206) | Hot spring microbial communities from Joseph's Coat, Yellowstone National Park, USA - JC2_E (SPADES assembly) (version 2) | ecosystem: Environmental > Aquatic > Thermal springs > Hot (42-90C)... | reverse complement strand
GCCCCCCCCTTGTGCCCCTGCTGTGGGTATCCCCCCCCTGCTTCGGCAAGAGCCTCCCCTGCTTCTTTCCCTTCACCTTCCTTTTTTTCCACTCTACGTTTTCCCAAAGCTCTTCGAGCACGCCGTTAACGGCGTCCCTGTAAGCTTTGAGGAGCGGCAAGAGCTCATCTCCGCGCTCATGCTTTAGAGAATAGCTCTTTAGCACGCTTCGCGACCTCCCTTTGCTTACCGCTCCTCATTCCGTACAGTTTACCAGAAAATTGGATATTATTGCGATCAGGTCCTCTACGAGTTCTTGTTGCGGCGGTTTTGCGTCTGCCAGGTTTAGCACTTCTATCGTTGTTCCATGCCCTTCAAACACTTTTTTCAATGCCTCAAAACCAAACCTTGTGAGCCTATCCTCGTACAATACGGGGACTTTACCCACCTCGTCGTGTAGCACCCGGTCGAGAAGCCTCAGCCTCAGGAAGCCCTTTCTCTTCTCGTTCGAGCCTGAGCCCATATCGGTAATCACTTCTTGCACACCTCTCTGCCTCAAGTATTCAACCTGCCTCTCCAAGTCATCTTTCTGCGTATTATAAGAAACTCTTGCACATCCGATAACGCTCCGCATGCCTTTTTCACCCTGCAACCTCCTGATCTCTGATTCCGGTATTTTCCTGCGGCCGCCAGGTGTTCTCAGGACCCCGATTTTGCCTTGCTTATCCCACTTCTGAATAGTCCTTGGGTGAAGGCCGAGGAGCATACATGCCTCTTTCGAGGTATATAATCTTTCAGGCACAGATTGCTATACGACAGACACCTGTATAAAGCTATTTATTTTGAAACTGTTTGCGATGGCGATTTGTGCTATGATAAAGCGAACGACAAACCTCGCCCTTCAGGGCGGGGAGGAGGTCAGGGATCCTCCCAAATCCTATAAAAGCCACCGCGAGATGACACCCATGAGGGTGCTGGTGACCGGGGCCTCTTCGGTACTCGGTGCTACGCTAGCTGATGAACTGATTCGCTCGGGCCACGAGGTGCACGCTGTGGGTGAGGGGCCTTTTCGGGGTAAAGAAAAACCAGCATCCTACGCTCAAGTGGAAGTGCAGGACCTGCACCACGTTGATACCAAGCTTGATAGAATTTACCACCTCGCGCTCTCATCCGATGCGCTTCACCCCGTAGAGACCGCGCTGAAGAATTCCTTGGGTACGCTGAACTTGCTCAGGGTCGCCAACGTGAAGAGGGCGAGGATGCTTTTGGTCACCGATTCAGAATTCATGCAGGGTTACACCATACCTTGGGACGGCGGAGCTGCGATCGTGGAGACTTCTTTCCTTTTCGCCGAGGGGCTTTGCGCCGCTTATGCCGAGGAAAAGGGCGTTGACGCGAGAATAGCGCGTGTATGCGACGTCTACGGTCCAGGATACGGTAAAATTGCCGAAGTGGTGAAGGCGATAGCGCGGGGGGAAGAGGTACGGCTAATAAACTCTGACGTTTACCCCGTAGAGCTGGAGGACGCGGTGAAGGCATTGATCGCCCTCATGGAATCCGCTGGCGAAGGGCTGAAAGGTAGGCCGATAGACATATGCGGAGAGAGGACGGACCTAGAATCGGTGGCCAAGCTCGCCAAGAGATTGCTCAACTCGCCCTCGAAGATCTATTCCGAGAAGAAGATAAAGAGAGTTTACAGACCAGACCCATCGCTGGCGAGCGACCTGCTGGGGTGGAGTCCCAAGTGGGATTTGGGTGCTGGAATAGCGGCAGTCGCCAGGGGCGAAGGTGAGTCTCGGTGAGCGGAGAAGCGGATTGGGAAACGCTAGATCAAGAAGTGACGTCCTGTACCCGCTGTCCCAGGCTGGTACAATACAGGGAAATGATAGCGAGGATAAAGAAAAGGGAGTTTTCCTCTTGGAATTACTGGGGCAAGCCCCTGACGGGCTTCGGGGACCGGACTGGAAAACTGATGGTTGTTGGCCTGGCCCCAGCAGCGCACGGCGGTAACAGGACGGGTAGGATGTTTACGGGCGACAGCTCCGGGGAGTGGCTTACCCGCGCGCTCTACAGGGCAGGGCTGGCCAACCAGCCGACAAGTCAAAGCCGCGATGACGGGCTAGTGCTGAAGGGAGTGTACGTTACCGCGGTCGTCCGCTGCGCTCCCCCTGGAAACAAACCGACCCCGCAGGAACTGGCGAACTGCAGACCTTTCCTCAAGAGAGAAATCGAGCTTATGAAGCCTAAGGCTTTTCTTGCCCTTGGCGGCATAGCCCTCAAGGGCCTCGGTGAGGCCTTGGGGGTAAAAGGGTTGCGCTTCGAACACGGGGCGACCATAAAGGTCGGAGAAAAATGGATAGTCGTTTCATATCACCCGAGCAGGCAGAACACGAATACTGGGAAGCTCACCGAAGCCATGCTTGACGACGTGGTGAAGAAGGCAAAAGAGTTAGCCGGCATCGCTTGAAACGCTTATTAAGGAACCAAAAGGTCGATTATTCAAGGGGCGAAGGCTTTGTACGAGCGCGGCGCTGAGGAGCCTGGTGACGTCTATGGAGACGGAGCAGCTAGGCACGTCACTCACGGCTCGGCGCTTCTCTACGCGCAAAGCCTGATCATGTCGGCTTGTGGTTTCGTTTTTTGGTTTTATGCCACCAAGATCACGTCGACCACCTTCGTCGGAGAGATCTCCTCACTATACCTCTTGTCCAGCCTGGCGACAACCCTGCTAACCTTCTCAATACCTTCTGTTGCCCAGCGCTACATACCCCTTTACGAAGCGAAAGGGAAAAGGGCAGAATCCGTTTACGTAGCCCGCCTTCTCGTGGCGGCCGGGTTCGCTATATCCCTCGCGGTCTGGGGGTTCATATACTTTTTGGCTGGTCCTCTCGCGCTTTACTTCCTGAAGGGAGAGGGCATGGCGCCCATCATAAGGTCCTTCTCTTTCGCCGTCTTTTTCGGCCTTTTTTCGGCCTTCTTCTCCGGGCTACTGATAGCGCATCAACGCTTTAAGTTGTACTCCGTCGTGAACTCCGTCTACTACGTCGCCTTCTACTTCGGCGCATTGCTGGCTCTATCAATGGGACTTGGCCTCCCCGGTGTGATATGGGCCTGGACCATGGCAAATGCCGCTTTCCTCTTGACCTTCGCCTTTGCCTCCTTCAAGCACCTTTTGGGTGAAGCGGGAAAGGCCCCAATAAGGGAAATGCTGAGATACGGGGTCCCCCTCTACGCCTCGAGCATCATTTCGTATGGATCAAGCCTGGTGGACAGGTACGTCGTCCTTTTCCTCAGTACTCTGGGAACGCTTGGAATATATAACATAGCGATTTCTTCCTCTGGCGTAGTTAACGGCTTCTTGGGCGCCGCGATGAGCGTGACTTATCCATTTCTCTCCGGTATGTTCGGGAAGAGGGGTGATCAACCCCTGAAAGACGCGGTGCGCCTCTCGATCAGGTACCTCACCTTCATATTCGTGCCTTTAGCGTTGGGCGCTTCTTCCATTGCCGCTCCCGTGCTCTCTTTCTTTGGAAGCGGGCAGTACAGGGTGGGTGCACTACCCTTGAGCACCGTACTCTTGTTTTCGGCATTGACACTAGCCGGTGGCATTTACGCCAACGCGCTCCTGGCCAAGGGCAAATCGCACACGGTCCTCGTGGCCTCCTCCGCTTCTCTGGCGGCAAACGTAGCGCTCTCCTATGCTATGATAAGACCGCTCGGTATGGAGGGAGCTGCTTTGGGCCTTTCCTCGTCGTCCGTGGCTTACTTCATAATAGTCGCATATTACGCGCACAAGGAAGGAGTTTTTGATTACGACGCCGCAATAGCAATGAAGAGCTGGTGCTCATCCGCCATCATGGCGGCCTCCGTCCTCGGGGTACAGGTTCTTTTTCCTTCTCCTTACTTCTTTCCGGTTTACATAATTGTCGGGGCCGCCGTGTGGATAGGGGTCTCTCGCTTGCTAAAACCTCTCAACGCGGAGGATGCCCGCCTCATACAGGAAATAACACCCTCTTGGCTCAAGGGGACATCATCGCTCCTGATGAAACTCCTGGGCACAGAGAAGTGATAGCTAGCTAGTTAGGCAAGTAGTCCTGTCCGCGAAACGCCCTCGGCCCTTGAGGTCGCCGTTGGCCTCTTCGATATCCTTGAGGGAGTCAACGCTCCTCCAATAACCCTCTATTTTGAACCCCGCCATTTGATGGGCCCAAGCCAGCTTGGGGAAGAGAGACCTTTCCAAGTCACCGTTTTTAGGTAGTAGGTCGACTATGTCTGAGGTCATGACGTAGATCCCCGCGTTTATCCATACCCCCTCGAGCTCAGGTTTTTCCATGAAAGCGTGGATTACGTTGTCTTCGTCTATCAACGCGACGCCGTACGGGCTCCTTTCCCTTTTCAGCGCTATCACTGCCTTAACCTCCATCGCCTTCCGTTCGGCGAAGAATGCCGTCATCTTCTTCAAATCCGTGTCCGTCAAGACGTCTCCGTTCACCGTAACGAAGTCGCCGTCGATGTATCCCCTTTCGATCGCCTGCCTTATTCCTCCCCCCGTCCCCAGGGGTTCTTCCTCCACGGAGAGGGTCACCGGCAGGGGAATGCGCTCCCTGTTTTCCTCGAGGTATTGGCTCACGGCCTCGTGCTTATAACCCACGGCCAGCACTGCTTCCTCAATCCCGTTCTTCGCCAACCAGGACAGTATGTGGAGAAGTATGGGCTTTCCTCCCACTTCGACAAGGCACTTGGGCACCTTCTCCGTTAGGGGCCTCAATCTAAGGCCCTTACCGCCGGCCAGGATCAGCGCTTTCATGCCAACATTCCGCGGGTATTTTTAAGTTTTCAACCCAAAATGGCGTTTTACCTTTATGGGGGTTAAGGGGGCGAAAGTCCCCCTCCGTAAGGTGGGGGATGGATAGCCCCCCTTATAGAAAATTTTTAAGTCACAGAAAGAGATATCTGTGCCTCCAAACCTAGAGAAGAATGAGGGCTTTCCCCACGGGGCGCGGGGGAGACGCCGGGGGATGAGAAGGCCTCTGCGATGCGGGATGGAATACCCGCGGTATTCCAGGCGTAAGCGTATCGATGAACCGGGAAGCCCCGTCCGTAAGGGCGGGGTAGTTCACTAGGACGCGGATGCAAAGGAAATCACGTAGTGCATCGTCTTCGGTTTGGAGTTTATACGGCGGCTCATCAGTTCGAACCAGAATTCCGTGGTAAAGTTTTATGAAGGGAGGCGCTGCCTATGCCCCTCCGTAGCGCGCTCAGCGAAGGAATGTGGGCGTTAGCTCGAGCGCGGATCCCCTCGGACACAGTCCTACGCGAACGGAAAAAAGCGCTTACCGAAGAACCCCCGCTGGATAGTTAAAAGAGCGCCAACGCGCCTTACGCGCTCAAGCTCGCTTCTCTCAGGTGCCCCTCCTTTAGAGGGCCATGCCCCAAAGGATAGATATCCCTGCGATTGGCGCACTGACATCCTCTCATCCCCGAGGGATTTGAGGTTCCTGCTTCATCGACGGTGCCCCCATCATCTTCTAGTCCGGAGGTCTTATTCCATCTCTCACCCTTTTTTATGGGCTTGTCAGGCGTTAATTCCCCACTGCCCGTGGGTACTGATTTTGATATCGCCTGAATCGACAAACTTTTCGGCTGGCAATTCGTCTCCTCCCTTAAGGTCGGAGCTTTCTTGCCAACATGCTGTAAAAGGATCCCGAGAGGCTTCCCCGAATCTTGAGGCCATCCTTGGTAGTTACAGCTTTACTGGCCTCCTCCCCGCCTTGAAGAGCACACTAGTTGCTCTATTTTTCAGCATTTTCAGCTGTGGTCTGTTATATTGAGATCCCATTCAACGGGTTCTGGATATCGCTCAGCGTAACGATGCCTGTATTCGCCGTTTCCAGCCGCTAACTCTATCCAAACACCGGAGAGATATTCCATTCCAGTCCAAACCCCAGTCACAGCCCCAGTCAAAGTTTGAAGTCGTCGCAATAAAGCAGACAATTATTAAATCAACCAAAGAGACCTCAAAGCTCAAAAACGAGCCGGCCAGAAGCCGCCACACAATTGAGTAAAATGCCATATGATACGCGAGCGAAGTCGAATGTGGAGCCCAGCGTTCACCCTCAACCGAAAGAGCGAAGCGATTTGCAGGTTCCTCTCTCCGGATCGCTTTTCCTTTAATGGGCAACCCTTCCCCTCGCGACACAGCGCTTGTTTATCCACGGGGACAAACTTATCGTAAAGCTTGCAATACCCGCTTTCAAAGTACTTGCAGCCCTTTGGGGGATCGTCAGCGCCTATCAAGAAACCCGTCAGACCTTTGGAGTTTCCCGCTGGTGTCCCGGCCTTCTTAGAACGCCGGACCGCCTTTTGATAAATCTCACACTTGGTGAAATCTCCCTTGCACCTGTAAGGCATAACGACCGCCCTCGCCATTGCCTCGCCACGAACCGCCGTACACATACCGTTCTTGTAGTATGGACAACTCAAGGGCTCTTCCCCGTTTAGTCGCGTACGACCTTTGCCCTTTTCTTGTTCGGAGAGCCCAGGGACTCAACCCCTTCGGCTGAAGACTTGAAGAGCGGTTCGTACTTCTCGCCTCTAAGGGCGTAAACCTGCCCATCAACGAGCTTTGCCCAGCTCCACTCGCCCAAAGCCAACCCGCGTATCAGCGTTTGGGTTATCCAAGGTTGTTCCCGCGCGTTCACCAAATAAATTTTCAGTCCTTTTAGAAATCTCTCGTACATCTTCTTTCTCCGCTCATCCCTATCCTTGTCCCTCACTACTAGCTGATTGAAGTACGGTCCGGATACCCCGTCCCCAGGTACCACCCCCGATTCGAGCAAGGAAAGTGCTTCATTCGATGTGAGCGGTTTTATAAGGGATTGGTCGGATTCGTCGCGCTTCAAGATCACCAGAATTTCGAGCTTGCATTTCTTAGTTGATTTCCCTCTCCCCATGAACTCAGTGGGATCCGCCAGAAATCCGTCCATCACCATCAAGTCCTTAGAAAGAGAATAGCCGCCCCCCCTTTCATCCCTGGACCGAGAAAACAACCTGCGGAGGCTCAGCGAAAGGGAGGGAAGCCGGTGCAAGTAATACCTGCGCTCTGGAGAGATGGCCTCTTTTTTATCAGGGCTAGCGAAGAACCACCCGTCCGAGTGAAACCTGGTACTGCTGTCGCGGGTCCAACCCGCAAGCCCGTAAACGTGGGTAGTCTTACCCAATCCCTTAGGCGCCATCAAGCACACCCCTTTACCAAGCACCTCAGCGCAGGAACCGTTGATCGAAATGTATTTACCATCGCGCTCCGCCAGTTCGTTCGTTACGACGCGCACGGCTACCGCCTTTATGGCGTCATAAGAGGATGGGTTGACGACCAAGTACTTCATGGAGACGGGCTCAAAATAGGCTGAACCGTCAGGAGGCAACCTTCCGTCCGCTATCTCCCTGGGGAACCGCAAGGAATATATTTTCGCCTTTGCCTTCCCCTTGCTTTTTTCCCAGTTCTCACTCCATATCGATAGCATATCGGTATCGTTGGTAACCAAGGCGACTTTCCAGCGCAACACCTTAGCCACAGCTGAGCTCGTGCTCTGCCCAGTCAGCGGGTCCGTTCCCGTGTCCATACTGCGCGTTACCCATCCGAACCTGGATTCGAATTCCTGCTTTCCAAGCACTGTAAAGCTGGTACTCCCGGCTGCGCTGGATTCCCAGTCATAAGTCGGCGTCGGCAAATCAGACTACACACGGATCGAGATATATATTTATCTCTACGACGATACAATATCATCCCGAGAGATACGGCTTTGCATAAATCCACAAATTTTATAAAAGGGAGTGGGCAATTTACGTGATGTATTTTCGCGTGCTCGTACCGATCGATGGTTCCGAATTTTCGTTGAAAGCCATAGAGGCCGCCGCACGCATCACAGACCCGAAGAAGGGCTTTGCCACAATACTAACCGTAATCGAGCCGGGCGTCATGCAACTACCTCAGACTTACCTTGAGCGCATAACGCTTTACGACGCGGCCATACCAGCCGTAGCGATACCAAAGTCCACCCACGATGACATAGTGGAAAGGGCGAGGATAATAGTCAACAAAGCCCAAGAAATACTCACATCGTCTGGCATAAGAAGCGAGGGGAAAGTGGTAAGAGGCAAGCCGGTCAAGGCGATCATAGACGAGGCAAAAGCCGAAAACTCAGACCTCATAGTGATAGGTAGCCACGGCCTAGGTGGGATGGCCAAACTCCTGTTGGGCAGCGTTTCATCGAAGGTAGTAGAAGAAGCCCCCTGTTCGGTCCTGGTGGTAAGGTAACCGAGCTCCTAGCCGCCTCTGGGCGACGGGGTTTTAAGCGCCCCTTTGAAATCCCATTCATAATCAGGGTGGAACGCGAACGCGCCGTGCCATCAAGCCCGATAAACGGATATGTAGAGGTCGACCACCCGCTCCCAGCCGTAATTCTTCAAGGCGTAAGATTGAGCGGGCCTGGGGTCCACCTCACCCCGTAGCGCTCTCTCTAAACAGGACACCAACGAGTCCACCTCGTTATCCGCCAGGCAACCCCTCCCCTCCCCAAGCAGCTCGACGTTTCCCCCTACCTTCGTAGCCACCGCGGGAACCCCCATCATCATCGCTTCTATCAACGCCGTACTCAAGCCCTCGCTTCTAGACGGCAACAAGAAGACCTCCGAAGAAGCCACGATCTCAAGTGCCTGGCTCCTGCTCAGTGAACCCAGCAGCTCCAAGTTAGGCGGCGACTCAGCCTTAAGTTTTTGAAAAAGAGGCCCGTCGCCTATTATTCTGAACCGCACATCTGGTAGCCTTCTTGCTACCTCGGGCAAAACATCAACCCCCTTCTCTCTCGACAGCCTTCCCGAGTACACAACTCCCCTCCTTTTCTCAGCCAACGGAGGGAGATCTTCCGGATCGACGGCGTTCGGTATAAAAAGCACGTCAGGCCTTAACCCCCTAGCTTCTTGAGCCACGGATTGGGAAACGGCAGTAACAGAATCAGCCCAGTTAATGGCCTTTCTTTGGAATGCCTCTGCAGCCTTCCCAACAAAGCTGCCTCTCAGTATTTTTTCTTGCTCTCCAAAAAAACCGTGCAGCGTCAACACCTTTTTGCCGGAGACGAACTTAAACACCAAAGATTGAGGCACGTTGTGTGCGTGCACCACGTCGTACCTCCTGCCCATGTGAAGCAGCGACACAGCAACGTCGAACGAAATCGTTTTCAACCCAGGTACCTCAAGGTGGAAAGTGCTATCTGCCGTAGCTAGCTCGACCTCAAAGCCCCTCTTCAAAAGGAATTTGGACAGCCCGGCCACGTGCTGGCCCGTGCCGCTCATACCCCCTGACCGGGTTGCTACTATCAGTACTTTCACGGGTGAAGCGGGCCTTGGGCATTTAAGCCGTATCCCGGCGGTCAAACAAAGCGCAATATAACTGAAAACGCGCAACCTAGATGCATTAGTGACCTTACCGAATTTTCAAGGGAAAATTACACCGAACTCCACAGGTCCGTTTCCGCTCCGCGAGAAGCCCTCGGCAAAGCGATCACAGAGGACAAGGCCGTAAAGGGTGAATCAACGCAAACGCACTTCCTTTACAGCCGCGGGTGAAGCGGTAAACCGCCTAGAGGTCAAACCCCTGAGGAAATGGCCCAAAACTGAGGGTTCGTGAGGCCGGCCCGAATTAAGCCGATTTAAAAGCACGGTTTGCCTGGGATATGCCGCTTTCTCAAAGCGATCTAATCCTTGCGCCAACCATTAGCGACAAGCTGGTGTTACGCTTAAACCCAATCGTGAAGTCATAACCGCTTGGTGCTCAAAAGTGCGGGTAGTGATGACAGGAGGGTCAGGCTTCATCGGGAGCCACACCGCGAAATTCCTGAACGATTACGAGCTGTGCGTCTACGACTTGGTAAAACCCAATTACGACGCTGAATTCGTTCAGGGAGACGTGCTCGACGAGAACAGGCTTTCCAGCTGCTTAGATGGGAGTTACGCTGTACTCCATTTTGCGTCTCTGATAAGCGTCCCTTCGTCCTTCGAAAACGTCAGGAAATACGTAGAGACCAACGCGTTGGGTACCGCTTCCCTTCTTCAAGCTCTTAAGAAAACCGAAAAAAAGCCCAAAAAATTGATAGTATCCTCTTCAGCATCCGTTTATGGGGAGGGAGCTTACGCCTGCCCTATTCACGGCAAGGTTTATCCCAATCCCAGGTCATTGGAACAGCTGAAAGTTGGTGCTTGGGAGCCCCGTTGCCCAATTTGCGGTTCAGAACTCACTCCTTTGCCACAGCGCGAAGGAGACGTTTTGCAGCCGCTATCCCCATACGCAGTCACCAAGGCCGCTCAGGAGTGGCTGGCGGAACAAGTGGGACAGAAACTGGGGATGGATGTCGTCATCCTACGTTATTTCAACGTCTTTGGGCCGGGACAAAGACCTGATTCTCCATACTCGGGCGTGATATCAAAGTTCTTGGCCTTGGCGCTGCAAGGGAAGGATTTGACAGTTCACGAAGACGGAAATCAGACCCGCGATTACGTCCACGTCGATGACGTGGGAATCGCTAACGCGGAAGCGGTCAATTCGCAGGGAAGCTTTACCGCCAACGTCGGGACCGGCAGAAGAGTCACGGTCAGAAAGATCGCCGAGATCATTGCCCAGAAGCACCGGGTCGGCGTCAAGGTGGGGGGATACAGGGAAGGCGATATTAGGCACTCGGTCGCCGACGTAACCGTTGCAAGAGAAAAAATGCGCTTCAACGCCAAGAGATCCATTGAAGACGGGCTGAAAGAAGTGGATGAGTGGCTACGGGCTCAGAGAACAAACCGAGCACGCCGAAGCCACCAAGTGAACTACCCCGCCCTTAAGGACGGGGCTTCCCGGTTCGTCGACGCGCTTACGCCTGGAATACCGCGGGTATTCCATCCCGCATCGCAGAGACCTTCTCATCCCCGGGCGTCTCTCCCGCCTTCCATGGGGAAAGTCCCTCCTT
>Ga0080003_1001743_pt1 | contig 10999 bp, 14 predicted proteins | sample JossMetagenome_FD_69206 | JGI IMG/M metagenome (GOLD analysis project Ga0080003, IMG submission 69206) | Hot spring microbial communities from Joseph's Coat, Yellowstone National Park, USA - JC2_E (SPADES assembly) (version 2) | ecosystem: Environmental > Aquatic > Thermal springs > Hot (42-90C)... | reverse complement strand
ATGCATAACAACAAGCGGAAGAGGGGATACAGTAACAATCATGTAAGATGCTGTGGCAAGCCTGTTTGTTTGCAACTACTAAATTAATGTGCTCTTTCTAATTAAACTATTCATATTTTTTTGCTGAACATGAGTTTTAAGATGGTGAAGGTCACTTCCGTGAGGTGTTAACACCTAGAGCTTAATTTGGGCATGTAGCTGTAGGAACGTGCAATAATGGACGCTAAATTTCAGCATGCTTAACCTCTGAACGTTTACACTCAATCTGATATCCCCACAGCCCTTATATGGTTCCTTCAATGCTGATCACAGGTTCATGGTTTACCACCTTAATTGATATGGGTTCATTGCTAGCAGTTACCCACCAGCACCAGTGGTATACCAAAAGCTGTACCTTTACAATGGAATTTAATTTAGCTTTGGTTTTCTTTCTAAGGATGCACACGGTGTTTGAACGTCCACGCTCCTATTATGTAATATTCATTAATAAAAAATAAATATACTTGGCAATTAATCTCTTCCATGAATGTCGGAGCTTTCTTGCTCATGGATTTGTAATGCATGATTCAGAAGGAAGAAATCCTAATCGCGAGAATTTTCATAAGGTTGGTCCACTAGACTGAATAAAATTGCCACTGACTATTTTCTCCTGTATAGCAATCTCTATATCATCTAAATATCCCTTTTTTAAGCCACCTCCTTGCCTGAGGCAAAGGCTTTACCGAAACGTTGTGGCCACCAAACCTTCCAAATGTCGTTCCGACAAATTTATAGACATTCCCATCAATTTTGGCCAAGCCTTTTACTTTGCCTACGACGTTGCCCATATTCGCACTTAATATTTTTACTTCCATATCTGGCACACTATATCACCAGACTGCTGTTTAATTTGTCTTCAACAAAATAAAACCTGTGTTAGTTGTGGTCCTTGCTGCATTTTACTTTGCCCTTATCGTCAACTGAAAGTTCACATTCATCAAATACGGTGCAACTGTGAACTCCGCTCGTTCAAGATACAGAAATGTGACATTCAATTTTATCTCCATTATCAAGTACTAAAATCCCCATTTACCGCTTTCCATAATTCCGTTCATCCCCACTTTATCTAGCAGCTTTGGCTCCCCAACATACCTTGAATCCGCTTAGGTTTCTCCGCAGTATTTGCATTTCAAAACATCCGCTGTGCCTGCAACTTCCCCCTTAAATACCACATCTAAAGCACAATTGTAAACCATACTATGATTACATGACAATTTGGATGTTAAATATCACAAGTCTCTTTTGACTTTACCAAATTTTTTGAGCTATCATACCATATCATTTAACTTATGATAATTTATTATAGAGAAATATTCAGAAAATATGAATAATATTAATATATTAATTTCGCATTTAAACCAACATGTTAGAAATTGGATCTGAAGCTCCTGACTTCGAGCTTAAAAATCAGAATGGAGAAAATGTAAGGTTAAGCAATTTTAAGGGCAAAGTTGTTGTGCTCTATTTTTACCCAAAGGATAATACGCCAGGTTGCACCACTGAAGCTTGCGATTTCAGGGATTCAATGAACGACCTGAAGAAATACGGTATAGTTGTGCTTGGGGTCAGCGCTGACAGTGTTGATTCGCATAAAAAATTTCACGATGGAAAGAAACTTAACTTTGACCTGTTGTCTGACCAAAAAAAGGAGGTCATAAAAAAATATGGAGCAAACGGACCCCTTACTACACGTAGGATCACATATATAATTGACAGAGACCAGAAAATTGCCTACCTGTTTGATAAGGTTCATCCGCAGGGTCATTCAAAGGAAGTTCTAAAAAAGATCGAAGAGCTTGGTTTAGTCTAGAAAGGAATGTTTTTTAAAAAACAGCAATCAATTTTTAATTTTTAAAAATAGATTGTTGAATGTGTATCTAATATTTTGATGTAAAAAGTCATACAGCTATCTAATGTTTAGAATCTGCTTTGTTTTTTTTGAATCATCATCATTTGATAAATACTCTTCTATGACATACTTTTTGCCTCTTATATATGAGAAAATTGCTCCTACGAGTACCAGGGCTACTGAGAGATAGATTGAAAATCTGAGCCCTATCATAAATGAAGGCCCAACAACTGATTGGAGGAAAACATGTGAATCAAGTGAGGATAGCACGCCTGCCGGTAGAGAATTGGCGATGCAGAATCAGCTATAAAGATAAGGAAGAACGCTACAACTTATCGTTGTAGGGGAAGCAGGAGGAGAAGACAGGAAGTTAGGGTGTACATGAAGCTAGGTTATAAAAAATGGGCAAAGAAGGTTAAGTATGGCCTTAGGTGGGCTATAGAAGGAATATTTTCATCTATAAAGAGAAAGTTCGGAGAAGACCTTAGGGCAAGAAGTGTAATTGGTTTGCTAGCGGAAGCTATGCAAAAAGTTTGGGCATACGATGCAATGGTCAGTTATGCTAAGAACGCAATGCTAATGGCATGAACAATTAAAGCCTATTGGTTAAGATAAAAAAGAATTATTCAACAAAGCATCATTATCCACAAACTTTTTTAATGCTAAAAAGTATTATAAAGTTATAGATGAACGAGATAGAAATATCTGTTTTTCTTTTGGCTTTTAACAGGAAAGATTATGTAAAATTTGCAATAGATTCATTGGTTAGTCAAACTTTACCCGGCTCTAAATTCGAAGTTATTTATATTTCAAATTTTGATAATTATGATGATTATTTTCTTAAGAAAATTGAAAATGGACAAGTTTTCCATCCAGAAAATCCAAAATGGGGTCATTGGTTATATTTAGGTCTTACAAATTCTAGAGGGAAGATTATAGCAATCTTAGATGATGACGATTTATATGCTAAGATAAGATTAGAGAGAATCTATAATATTTTTAAACTATATAATAATGACTGTATCTTCTATAATAACAATTATGTTTTAGGTTTAGCTAACAATTTACCGGGTTTAATTAGTAACGATTATAAAATACATTACTTTAAAGACTACAATAAAAAAGTATTCACCCAATTGCTAAATAAAAAGATTTTCTTTAATAACTCTAGGACTGCAATTACTAAAAGAAATTGGATAGATAATTTGAATTTAATTCGAAATACTGATGCGGAAATTTTTGACACCTTTATTGCTTCATTAGCATACGAAAGCAAATGTAAAATAATTGTAGATGACGCTCCTTTGACCTTTATAAGAAATACCTCTAATAGTCTTTCAAAACCATCTTTAAATTATCTTAATAAAGCATTTGAAATGTCTGATTTTATTCTAAATAATATAGCTAAGAGTGAAGAACTTAGGGTTTATATAAAGCTTGGTAAACTATACTCTAATTATTTAACTCATAAATTACATAAGATGACTTGTAAAAAGGAAAAGCTAACATCAAAGGATGTCAAATTACTTCTCCAGATAAAAGGAATAAAGGCTTTATATTTAATTCTATTTAACATGGTATTTTGTAAGGGATAATTTAAACTTATTAAACATTTTTAACTTTAAAATTACATATATGATAAATAAAGTTAGTGGCGTATAGAGAGATAAATAATATAAATCATTCTGTAAATCATGCAGCTTATTTATTATTATTACAGTATATCTTCCCTTAGGCATTAACCAAGCGTTCGCATACCCATTAGCATCAAAGTGATGCATGTCTACTCTGCCGTTAAATTCTAGAATCCATAAGTTACTAAATCCTTGATCATAAATTAAATAGAAAGGCCTAGTAGCATGATGAGCGAGTTTGGGTATTATGGTTCGCTTACTTTGCCTTTGTTTAGTTGTTCTCGTTTCCAGTTGTTTATGGTTGAGAAGTCGAAGAGGGTTTCACCCCTCCTAATAAGCGCCTCATTATACTTGCTCCAGTTTCTATTATCAGAGACCACATTCTACACCTCATTGTATAAATATGAAGAGGCTTGAACTAAAAACTTCACACTGCACGCTCAAGTCATGTAACACAGAACTTGAAACGGTTGAGTATTGAAAGCTTAGATATGGTAATTTGAGATACTGCTGTCTTATTCGTAAATTCTGAGAAATTTCCTGTTAAAATTGCCTTCCATACATCCACATCATTAATATTTAATAGATGACCCAAACCGTGTGTTGAGTATTTCCTTATTGTTATTTCTTTATGCTTTTGCTTTCATCATATATACAGAGGTCTCTTTAATATTATTACTTTTCACTAAGCTTTGCATATAGGTATCCCTGAACTAGATTACGTTTTGTAGTTTTATCATACCATTTATGCGGTTCTGTAAATGAACACATAAAACCACATTCTTCTAAATACTTTTTTAGCCTTTCATAACCATTATGATATTCAATTAATATTCTTTTGAATTGCCTTAGTATCTCTTTATTTTCTTCCAATATGTTATATTCGCAGCCCTCGCAATCCATTTTTAACAACAATTCACCACTAATGTTATTACGGTATTCTTCCAATAATTTTGACAAAGAAAATAGTGGAATTTTTATCCCTCCCTTATATTCTTCTAGTACAGTTCCAACGTCAGAAACTTTATCTTCAACTTCAATGGTTCCATCTCTTCCATAGCCAGCATGGAGTGGTATTATTTTTCCTTTAAGATCATTAATTTCAATATTTGTTAGCGCCATCTCATATGAATATTTATAAGGTTCTAAACCGATAACAAGTGAGGCGTTGTCTATGGCAAAAGAAACAGCGGAATCGGCTATATTCATACCAATATCGATTATTGTATTGCCCGCTATTGGTTGTAAAAAATCATAATCTCCCAAAAAACTTGCAAATTCGCCATTAAACTTATTGTCTGAATAAAATTTCATTCTTATATATTTTCCATGATAAGGAAATGTAAAGACTTCTGATGAAAGATCAAATTGAAAATGAAAATTCCTACAGAACTTTTCCTTATTTATAAGCATTTTAATGAAATATACTATTTCTTTGGGAACGGTTAATTTTTCGCCGTTTCTTAATTCAATTGTAACTAATCTGGCTTTTTTTATTTTATAATAATATCCTACTTTTATCCAATTTTTATATGCTCTCCTGTATTCTATTAGATCCTTAATCATCATTTGATCTCCACCCCTGTTTTATTATATATCTTTGTAATCTTTCCCTCTATAATATTGTTTTGCTGATACAACATTGGGACATAAGTCTCTAGTCCTTCAGTACAAGAACATATACCCGCCTGCCTATGAATCTCTTGGAAACATCTACTTTGGCTGAGCTTCCGAAGGGAGTTACTTTTTTCTCGGAGACTGTTTCCACTCCGTCCTTTTTTATTATTGTCTCATCCCTTATTGAAATCTCCCTGTCCTTAATGGTCATATTCAGGCATATCCGTGGATGATTATATATTTCTATTGCATTATCAGGTGTGATCATCCACTGACATATGATGAGTTCAAGGAGAATATAGATGAACTCATCACTCAGTACAGGGAAAATTTCTCCGTACCTGTGGTCATGAACTGGAAAGATTGTGAATTCCTGTACAGGGAGAGGATGAAGGGTATGGCTCTGGAACTGAGAGCCATGATAGATGAGAGTTCTTCCCTGGTTGTTGATGATTTTGGAAGGCCTTCCCTATTGAATGCAAGGGAGAAGGTATTCATTATACTTGTTAAGGAGATATTCCGCTTTAGAAACAGGAAGGCGGCATATCTCCTCCCCCTGTTGGGAATAACAAAGGAAATATCTTATTAAACAGTGGAAAGGCTGTATTCAGATCCACTTGTTATAATGATATTGAACAATCTATTCATCTCTTCTGTGAAAAGAAAGGGAATAGATACAGCTGAAACATCAGGAGACGGTACAGGTTATTCTTTGAGTGTCACAAAGCACTACCGCTCATTAAGGGTGAAGAACGGTGAAATTGTCAAGGAAGGCAGGTTTGCCTACTCATTCGCACTGATGGACCTGAGCAAAAGAATGTACGTAGGATATGCGGTATCCGTCAAATCTGAAAGAGATGCTTACTATAGGGCGCTGGATATGATAAGGAAGATGAACATTGATCTAAAGAGCGTAAGATTGGATAAATATTACTCAGGTCAGAGCATACTGGAAGATTTCATTGAAAACACTATAATATTCATCATCCCCAAGAAGAATTCAAGGATAAGAAAGAGAAGTAAATGGAGGGATTTCATAATGCGTTTCATTGATGATAATATGAACTATCTCAGGGAATACTTCAAGAGGAATATTTTAGAATCAGGATTCTCCTCTGATAAAAGGACAACTAGCAATCTAGTATATCAATGGAGAAATAATAGAAGAGAAACATCGGGATTCTGCAAGGGACTCATACATAATTTAATGTTATTACACAGCTAGCAGTTAGGGGACTTATGTACCAATATCGTTATAATAGGAAAAATTTTTATTCAGGAGGCATTTAATTCCGCCGTCAATCAGTCCGCAGACTACAAAAGTTATGAAGTGATATTGATCACTAACTTTGATTTGTCTTTTCTACCCATAAAGCACTATCTTAATAAGGGTCTCAAAATAAAGACAAAGTACTTGGACGGCCCAATTGGCTTATTCATACGGGAGACCTTAGAGATTTCAAGCGGTGAAGTGTTATGTTTTCTCGATGATGATCTTTTTTCACCGGAAAAGGTTAGGATTGTTCTTGAAAAATTTACGAAAAACCCAGATTTGATTAATTATTCAAATGATTGTGAATATATTGGAATGGGGGGTAACCCTATAAGAGTAAAAGATAATATACAGATGTTCAAAAGCAGAAAATCTGAAATGGGAATAAGCAATATGTCTGCCTGGAAGGACATCGTAAGATTTGTCAGTTATAGAGGAAATGCTTTCAATAGCACGATTTCTGTCAAAAAAGAAATACTTAAAACACGTGAATATTTGCTCAAACATGTGCTTCACACAGAGGACGAGGTTATATTCTCGTTTGCCCTCGACTCAGGAGGGGTTTTAATGCTTGATTCTGATAAATTAACACAGTATCGTGTTCATGGTGGAAACGCTTCAAGAATATTGTCAGATAATCTTAGTTCCGTATCTAAGAGATGTGAAATTTTAAAAAGGGAATTGGACACATTTTCAGCTTTATTGAACAGTGGAGCAAATATTAAATCTCATATCGCAATAAGATGCTTGTCTATGTCGCAGTCATTCGTTGGAGTAATGTATTCCTCAATTTGCGATTCAAATTATAAACTGAACGGTAGCTTACCCGTAATAGGTTTTGTTAAGCATTTTGGGACAAGTATGAGGAGGGTGCACTTTCTTCTCTTGATTCTTTACATTTTATCAAAAGCATCTCCTAATTTATCTATCAAACTTTATACGATATTTGGAGGTGTTAAATATTAAAGATAGGGGATTGCTAAACACCATGCAACAGCATAAACATGAATTCATACTCTTATTTTTTATAATTGTATACATAGTATTATGGTCAGTAATTACTGTTGATAGATTCCTTTCTCTTCATGCTTATGTTTACGATGCAGGTTTGTTTATGCAAGAATTCCATGATGTTGTTTTCGCTCACTGGACGCCTTATTCTTTCTTTATGAGTTTCACCCTTAGAGGACTAAAGTTTTTTCTTTTTCCCATAGCCTTACCTGAAAGTTTTGCCTTTTTATTCATTTTCCAGACAATTTTCATTAGTCTTGGATCTCCACTTGTTTATTACATTTCTTTATCAAGAAATCTGAGTAAGAATGTTGCCCTGATTTTGGCAATTTCATACCTATTCTTTTTCCCGCTTGCCGGTGCGAATTACTTCGATATACACAATATTTCATTTCTGCCAACTCTACTCTTAGCTGGATACTATTTCTCCCTTCGGGGAAAAAGAGCACCATCTATTTTCCTTTTCTTCCTTGCGTCTATAGTAAAGTACCCGCTGTCTGTGCTTGTCGCTCTTTTTGTTCTGTTGCTCATTATAGACCTTCACTATGGCGATAGATTTGATGATATTCATATCAAGAGATCGAAGTTCCAGATATACGCTACTGTATTTATCTTCTCGGTTGCCTTTTTTCTAATCAGATACATGTACATTCTATTCTCCCTTCATTTAATTGTACCCAATGATGCGCATCTCTCTAGGTTTTTGGGTTCTCAAATATCAAATTACGATATACTTATTACCTTTTTGATCCTTCTTGCCCCTTTTATCTTCCTACCACTGCTGTCCATAAGATCTCTCCCCTTCATTCTTGGCTACTTTGTTCTACTTGCAAAGACTCGGTTTTGGGGATATGCGTATCCATATGGAATAACAACAATTTATATGTATCAGCTGGTCCCCTTCATTTACATCGGAACGATTGAGGTATTATCTGGAAGGACTTTTCTGAAGATCTTCAGAAGATTCTTCACAGTGCGCTTAGGAAACAATAAACATAAAATGTATAGATATAAACATAAGCTCAATTTAAAATCAGTGCATATAGCATATTACGTTTTCTTTACCATTCTTGTCCTGGCATTATTTTTTGAACCCTACGGTCCGCTAAATAATGCAAATAATAATATTTCTTTTCATATAAACCAGATATTCAGCATAAACGAGACAGAATTCAAAGACGTGGAAATTCTTGTCCAAACAGTACCTTCCAACGATCCGTATGTGGTTATTCAAAATGGATTACCAGAATTCTTTCCCAGAACTTTTAACATAAGCGGCAATCCGATGGCCACCAGCGGTATACTTGAAGTCCCTGGAGTTGGATATAGTTTACCTTATAACTTAAGCTATAAAAATAGCGAAGGAGTCTGGCAAAAGATTAGAATAGATTACGTAGTCGCAGATCCTTACCAACCTACATATTACGAAGCTTTAGCTCCTCCATATAATTTGTCGATGTACGATCTTGTCAGGGAACTATATGGTAGCGGCTATTATGGCATCTATTCAGAGATCAATGGAATGATAGTGCTGAAGCACTATTACAATTCGACCGTCCCTCGTTATTATATACCATTCAAAGACTACATTCCCGCTAATCTTTTGTATTCCCCCTTTATAAAGGATGATAACGTGACCATAAGCAATATATCCACAGCTAATGGTCAGTGGCTTCCGGTTTGGCAAACGCCATCTATTCCAATCTCTCCCGGCGAATACGAGATAAATATAACTTACTCCTATATGGATTCATTTGGAAATAATAGTGACTATCAGATAATCGTCTCGACCTCCGGAAATACCATAGACAACGCTACTGTCTATAACTTGTATCCAGATAACCTTGGAACCCAGGGTATAACGCATGTGCTCCATCTTTACGTGGATATAACGGAATTCTCAGATAATTTCAAAATATTTGCCCAACTCCCACCGAACACTGAATGGAGTGGCCCATTCAATGTATCCAGTGTATCTATAAACGAAATAGGTACTATATCTAACAGTTATGGAATCACTGGTGACTATATTGGCCAGTAAAGTACTGTTCCTCAATTGGATGGACATACTAAACCCTAACTCGGGTGGTTCTGAATTATATGCATTTGAATTAGCTAAGAGACTATCCCGAGACGGATATGATGCGACCTACCTCACATCTTCCTTCAAAGGATCAAAACCAAATGAGGAACTAAATGGTGTCAGGATAATAAGAATAGGATCTATTGTAACTTTATATATAAAGTCCTTTTTCTGGCTTAAGGATCATAGGGAGGAATATGATGTGATTATCGAGGTTATAAATCGCCCCCCTTCTTAGTCAATTTGAGCAAATCAAATGCAAAATACTTGGCCATTATATTTCATTTACCAACATTCGCTGCCACGTGTAAGAAGTTACCCATTGTAGGTCATTTCGAATTTATAATTTCCAGAGCCGTTCTCAGATTCCTTTACAGAAATGTGCCAATTATGACAGACAGTGAATCCAGCAAATAAGAACTTGTTTTGTTGCATTTCTCTAACGTATTTGTAAATGAGGACGGCTTAGAGCCGGCCAATGTGTACTATTCTGGGGTTAAAAAAGAAGATCAGGCAGTTATCACTGGTCCATTGAAACCTTGGAAGAAGATTGAACATGGAATTTTAGCATTTTCCGCCCTTCCTGAGAATTGGAGATTTGTCATAATTGGAAAAGGAAATAAGAGATATCTGCGGTACTTGACAAGAATAATTGATAAGGAGAATTTAAACGAAAGGGTTAAATTATTGGGCTATTTATCAAACGTAGAAAAAGAGAAAATATACGCAAGGTCAAAAATCAATATTGTGACCTCCGAAAAGGAGGGGTTCAGCTTGCCAGCCATCGGGGCAGGAAGATACGGGAGCGTTTGCACTGGTTATAACAATTATGGAATAAGGGATGCGGTGATAAATGGAAGATCTGGTCTGCTTGTGAATGATGACGATATTAATGGCCTTAGGGAAGCGATATTGAAACTGATCAAGGATAACAAATTGTTTGAAGAAATGAGCAAAAATTGTATTGAGATTTCAAATGGCCTTACATGGGATAACACGTACCTTAGATTTATGAAGATACTTGAACAGTTGAAATGAATCCATATATTTTAAGCCCATTCAATATTATTTGCAACCATTTATCCGATTAATATACCCCTTACAAAGATTTTATCGCCACGGATGCGGAATATATATAGTTTTGAATGAAAACACCGGAAAACGTTTGGTAATATGCTCCTTAGCACAGGGACCACTATGATGTTTCTGTTTGTGTTTGTTTTTTAAGCTGCCCTAAAATGGGTGAACAACAATGTAATCTAATTTAAAATCACTTGGCATTTTTAAATGAGGGCACGACTTAAATCAATTTTAGATGTATTCCTGGTAGATTAAATAATGAAACCTGATAAATTTTTATACACTAAAGCGTTTTTATAGCGTGGTTACAAAAAGAATAGAGTATTTGTCCTTAAAATCAAAAATTGCAATTGCAACTGAAGTTGTGAAGGAAGCTTACGAAAGATTTTTGAGGCCGGCAATCGTCTTCAACG
>Ga0080003_1001741_pt1 | contig 11001 bp, 9 predicted proteins | sample JossMetagenome_FD_69206 | JGI IMG/M metagenome (GOLD analysis project Ga0080003, IMG submission 69206) | Hot spring microbial communities from Joseph's Coat, Yellowstone National Park, USA - JC2_E (SPADES assembly) (version 2) | ecosystem: Environmental > Aquatic > Thermal springs > Hot (42-90C)... | reverse complement strand
AACTAAGGACCTCATATTAGCTTATTTAATTTCCTATTCAGGACGCCCCAGTTCGCTTACTATTATTTCCATTTCAACAATATGCTTGAAAAAGTACACTGTTATGGCTATTCCTTGAACTTCAACCATTGCAAAGTTTATCCCGAGTTTATCATGTAAGGCTTTAGAGCAGAGTTTATACAGCTCACCGATTTCCTGTTGGGCCTCATTTGTTCATTCACTAAACCGTGAAATCAGATGAGGTCCCTAATAAATTGCTCTAGAAGAGTGAAGCATTATACTTGCGGGAGTACTGTTTAACAATATTTTGTTGTCTTCATGGTTTCAAGTTTTCAACGCTTTCATTCTCAATAAGATATGTTTTGGGCTAAGGAAAATCAGTACTCTCCCTTACTCAAACAAAGATGGTTATAATGGAAGTACGGTAAGAGAAGAACTTGATAAAATTTACAGCAATAAAGGAAAACAATCAACTTTAATTCCATATTAATTCAAAAAATTAGCTTTGTTGCTTTGCAGATGCAAATACGGTTCTTAATTCTTTCTTGAGTTCTTCTTTAGTCTTCAAAATATAGATCTGCCTACAATTTTGGTAAAAGAGATTCATAATCGATGGTTTTTCGTCTTATATCCCACTTAGCTACTTTCATCGTTTTTTCTCTTTTCGGACCGTAATAGAGTAAGTCTTCTCTTTTCAATACTTTAAATAAAATATTTAATGTTCCTAATCCTTCTGAAGATAGAAGGAACGATTCAATAGGATTAATTAATTGGGTATACCCCCAGAGCTGCCCAAGATCTTTTAAGGTTAAAGGCTCATTTTTTACTTCAACAAATACCAATTTTACATCATTTTCTTTTTTAAGAATCCCTATAACATCTATTTTAATAGATAGCCCGATAGCCTCATTAATTATTACACCCTTTTCTTTAAGTACAGCGTCTAGAGCTTTTCTCGACGTATCATATGTTGTATCAATTTGGTATTCCCCGTACCTTTCTTTAAGATAAGAATTTAACCAATTTTTGATATCTGCATAAAGGTTTTCCTCTCTCATTTTTATACCTTCGGATAACCTAATGCGTTTGCAATATCTTTCCATGAATTAAAGTGTTGTCCTCTTATATCGCTAGGAATGCGAGGGTCATTTTCCATGGGGTGATATGGTTTATGTTTTTCAATTTCTTTAGTTTCCCAATAATATTTATGGTGAATTGTTTCAATGTGACCTAGCATTTGTTCCCACTTATTGCGTTTAGATGAGGTATTCGATATACTAATTTTATAATTAACATATTTGTCCCATTCTTCTCTATTTTTATCAGCTAATTGTGTCAGTGCATTCCTTTTGTGAATTATACTGAATCCAACTTTTTCGAATTCATCTGCAAAAATTTTCACTTGATGCTCTCTAAACCATGTATTTTGTCTGCCCCTGTTGTAATCTTTTAATTCTGGGTCTCTAATGTTCGGATGTCCCCAATCTATTGTATGAACTGGAATATCTAAATCCATTAACAAATTTGCAACATCTATAGCCAAAAACCAATTGACAGGAATTTCAATATAAACCCTATGGTTATATGGGATTCCATATGCCATATTACTGCTTCGTATGTGTGCAGTTACATCAGCGAGGCCCCTAAGGAATTCCTTTTTTATGTCTGAAGGCGCACTAAAGATTTCATCTGAGATCCTAAAATCTTTGCAATATATTAGATTTTTAAGATGCCGATTTATTTCTCTAATAAGAAAATCTTGACTGTATTTGTCAAAAGAAAGTATTGTTTTATTTTTTATAGATGTTACAGATATTATTGTACCAATTAAAGGCTCCAGCCTTTGTCTAATATATGTGATGCTGGCTTGTACGTAGATTTGAGCATTCATTCCTTCTATTGTCAAGTTTTTGTGCGGAATTTCTATACGTATTTCTGTAGTGGCTCCATTTCTTATTATCGTTCCTTTTCCAGTTATCATGCCTAAAAGATAAGCAAATTCAGGAATATCCATTTTTGGTTACCTTCTTAAAAATTAATATATACTCATGAACTTTATTAACTCTAAATGCATATGGATATCCAATGGGTTTCATATTACTGTATTCATATTGTCGGTCCCAAATGATGATATCCTCAAAAGAAAAGCCTATTTCTTTCATTTTTTGAACTAAATCTGAATGAAATGGATAGAATTTATTTTGCTTTCTTATGTCCATTACAACAACAACACAGTAGCCATCGGGTGTTAAGACTTGGTAAACTTTTTCGAATATCTTTTCCAATTCTTCTAAAAATTTATCATAATTGTCTATATTTCCTAAATCTTTTTCAGAGTTACTATAACTAATATTTTTTTTCCTATCTGCAGTTCGTGGTTCTCTAAGAATATTCCAATAGGGTGGAGATGTGACACATAAGTCTACGCTATTAGGCATAACATACTTTAAAAGATTTCTTGCATCATCATGGTAAATCTGGGGTTTAATGAAATCGGGTTCTAGTAGTTTAAATCCTAAATTTCTTATTCTATTTTTTGTTACTTCATAGTACTCTTCTGACAGATCAATACCTATACCTTTCCTGTTTTCTAATGCTGCGGAAATAATAGTACTTCCACACCCCATAAAAGGGTCTAATACTGTTGCACCTTTTTTTGTAAAAATTTTAATAATTCTCGTAGTTAACGCTATAGGAAATATTGCTGGATGATTTAATTTCATTTCTTCTGGGGTTTTTCTAATGTCTCTCCAGATGCTAAAAGACAGGGAGAACCAAGTTTTCCCATCTAGATCATTTAGTGTTTTTTTGGTAGTCTTTCCCATATTTTTACCACCGACTTTTAGTTGATAACATTTGTGATACCCCCTTTTCCACAAGGTTAATTTCATTCGCGTCTAAGTCATATATTTTATAAACAATTTCATCAATTCCTCTCAATATTTTCTTAATTTCATCAACCCTTTCTTCCCTTATAGCATCGTCGGCATATTTTATTGCTTTTTTCAAGTATTCTTGCTTAAGATTTGCAACGATGGGTATTTTACCAATATATGTTCTATCTGTGTGCATTGTTAATCTTGCACGGTTATATAGTCCATACATCACATAAAAATTAATTAATTTGGAATTTAAGAGACACAGAATATATTTCGCCAAAATATTGTCATTAATAATAATATTAGTTACAGTATCAAGAGATAGGAGTCCTTGGTTATCATAAGCTGCAATCATACCAGATTCCGAAGAAAATATATTTTGTAACACGATTTTCTTTTGTTTAAGAATTGTAAGTTTTTCTTCACTAAAATTATTTAAAGCTTCTTTGTTGATGTATAGTACATTCTTTATTTTGAATTTAGAAATAGATTTTCCCCTGATTATTTTCTCAGAATTATTATGGGCCTCTTTAGTTATAAATGACGAATTTCCACCTATAGGGAGACCTCTAAATATTAATCCATTAACGAATTTAGATAATTCTGTTTTTCCTGATGCTATTTTATCCAATAAAGAATAATATTCCTCGTCATTGAAAATAAGTATTTTATTAAATTTTAAAAACATACTTTGCTTTATCTTATAGGTGGGCTGGTCAAAGAGTGACTTGTATCTATCCTTTACCATCCTTATTTCAACTTTATGCTCGGAAGTTGGTTTCTCCTTTTTTACCAATAGTATAATCTGTTCTCCTCTTACATCTCTAAATTTTAATCCTATGTCAAAAATTTGAATAACCTTTGTGTTATCTAAAAGGTACTTTCTTAATCTGGAATAAGATTCCACATGCAAAATTGTTTTTGGTAAAACAAAAGCCAAAATCCCCCCAGGTTTTAGAATTTCTAAACCTCTACCAATCATTAAAGTAGCAGCGTTTACAGGACCTTTAATCAAGTGAGAATACAAAGATTCTTTTGGATCAAAATCTTTCATCATTCTAAGTGTGACGTAAGGTGGATTTCCAATTACAATGTCAAACCCTCCTGTTTTAAAAATATCGGTAAATTCCTTATACCATTGAAACGCCAAATTGTCTAAATTTTTATTTGAAACTATCGAATTGCCAACCTTTATGTTCTTTTCTAATAAGTTTATCAATTCTTTTTTAAATCCGCCTTTAATTATAAGGCTTAATCTTGTGATATTAACTGCAGACGGATTTAAGTCAACGCCGTAAATATTTTGGTATTTATGGTCTTCATCTTTTGATTTGAGCCTTTCCATTATTGATAATAAAAACGATCCACAACCGCAAGCAGGATCTATTACATTAGTCTTATCATTTATGTTCAAACTAGATACTATATAATCCACGATCTCTCTTGGAGTATAGTATTGACCCTTATTCTTCCTCTCAAGCTGCTCTAGAGACTTTTCAAAAATATTGCCAATTTTTTCAATATCAATATCTCTCTCTAACGAATATAAAATAAAATTCCCTATTTTTTCATCACTTATTGCTAGCTTAATTATTTTTTCAAAATCTTCTATTTTTTCTTTATTATACATGATTCTTATATCGCCCTTCATAAATTTTCAAAATTTCTTCATCATCAACCAATTCTCTATATTCAAATCTAATAATCAGATCATTATTTCTCTCTTTAACAGGATTTATATTACCGAGAACAAAAAGTCTTTCTCTTGTTGCCTTATTCGAGCCAAGTTCTTCTTTTGTAAAAACTTTGCTAAAGACTATTCTATAGCATTCTGAGGCAAAAGTATAATCTCTAAAAAGAGCGCCAGTCTTATTATAGTATTGGTCGCAGTTTGCCCAATAAAGCTTTACTTCTTCTCCGACGTATGGAACAACATACTTATGCCACTTTATTGAGTAACGGTATTGAGGATTAAAATCTCTTTCTTCATAATAACGAGAGAAGAAGTTGTAGAGGTCATTAAAAACTTGCAATTTTATTTCGTCAAAGGTTTCAGCTTCTTCTTTTTGTTCTTTTACAGAAAGGAACTCTTCATCAGTTAGAATATTATTAAATTCTTTTTTTAGGTCTCCATTCGGAGTAAATGCACTCTCTCCTATATTTTGAGCAACCTTCTTTTTTACTTCAAATTTTTGGATTATTTTTATTAGTCTTTCACCTTTATGTTTTTGAAAGATACATTCAGCTTTGTTTATGATTTTCTTGTCTGCTAATTTCTCAATCTGTTTTCTCTTGCAGTTTAGAATCATGTAAATTCCAAAATCTAGGCCAGAAGTTTCAGAGTGTAAGATTTCTCTAAGCAATTCTTGAAATCTTTGAACATTGGCGTCTGCTTTTTTCATTTTGTTACTATGATTATTATTTACAGTATTATTGTTTATAAACTTTTTAAGTATAATGCCAAGACACTTATGTCATTCCTCTGGCGTAAGCCTTACAACGTTCTGCACAAAAAGCCAACAATTATTCTGCCCAACCATTTTTGGCCTGAGCGGTCAGACAGCATCATTTTGGCAACCGCATATTCAGTGTTTACCTGATTAATATTGGCGATTGTTTGCACTTCACGTGCTTTTTTATTTGTTGATCGTTATTATCACTCAGCTTTACCATGCCATTCAGCTTGCTCTGGATATCGTAACTGTTCAGCCTGTACATGCTGTAAATAAGTTCCTTCATACATAAATCCATGGCGTAATTCGTTACAGTTTTTTATAAAGTAAATATACTATAATAGTGTCCCACACCCCATATGGTGCCGTTAACTTAAGCTTATTCTGATCACCTCATGCTTGCAATCAACAAAATTGGCTTAATCCATTCAGACAGCTGTTCATTTAATAATGACGCTGAACCAATTTTTTCGTAAGCGCATAATAAAAGAACCTGAAGGCTTAAGTTAACAGCACCCTGTAAAAAATAATAAATAAAAGAAGTTTTGGAAGGTCATTGCACTTTCACGCTTTTTGACCCCCTCTTTCCTTGAGCGGTTCTCTCCCCTTTCACTCTTCGCAGTGAATTCGGACAGAGGCGTTCAGCGATGGAAATTTGAGCGCGAGCATTTTGCTTAGCGCGTTCTCTATTTCGTCCGCGTTTTGAGAATCAGTGCAAACCTCCACTTTTAGGCTTCTTTGATCGCGTTTATCTTCTTCTATTACGTCGTTTAGCGCGAATCGAACATATTTTATGTTGCATGCTTCGTTCTTTTTCTCGAAAAACGTTTGAATCGCGTACATGAGGTCTTCTGGGAAACATTTCTTTTTCGAATGTGATTTCGTACCTTTTTTGTAGAGTAAAATATAACGCTCGACATCTTTTTCACCTTCTCAAAAATGCAAAGTTTATTTTTAAAGCGCGAACTGTGTCTCTGGCAAAAAAATTAAAGCACTTGGGTTAGGGTAGAGACTTTGTAATACTAAAACTCAACCGTCCTAAACCCAAACTCCCTAGCCAGTTCCAACGCACCGCTCGTGAACCACGCTCCGACAAGCACACCCTTAGCCTCAGGCACTGCATTAACATAACGCTTCAATTGGCTAACAGCATTCAGATCAACAACACCCCTCTTAACTTCAATAATAACCCTAACCCCATTACAATCAGCAATAATATCAGCAACACCATGCCCATTAAGCGGTACTTCACTTCCAACAAGTCTCGCATTAGGACACCCAGTAACCTTAGTCAAATTCTCAACAACCCATTTCTTAACATCCTCATGACTTCCACTAAGCTTAAACTCTCCTTCGCTTGCGGCTGCAGTCTCAATCCATGCAACCTCATGCAGGTTAATCCTAAGCACCTCATGAGGTCTGTGGCGTATTGCAATAATCTTATCCCCATTAAAGTAGACCCTACTCCCCGGTGGTTGCCAGTTCAACGGTTGGTAACCCTCGTTAGTGTGGATTAGCAGGCTCCCATCAGGCTTAATAATAATAAGCCTCCACGCTTCATTTGCCTGTGAACTAGCCCTACCACTGTACTCAATACTACACCTTGCATTTATTACAATAACCATTCCTTTTAACAAGGCACGTTGAAGAGAGTTTGAGTTAGGGAATTGTGTCATATTCTACTAATGCTTAGCCACTTAATAAGGCCCCTTGGAACGACCACTGTAATAAATACTGTAATAACAATCACAAGCGGTACACTTGAGAACGCCTCGCTCATAATCCACATAATAGTCTCTATACATTCAAATAAACATTTCTTAAGTTAACGGCACTGCAAAAAGAAGGACAAAGCTTAAGGCTATAACTAACAAGTAATTTTCCAAAAAGTTTTTGTAGCCTTCACGAACAAGAAATTGCTAGTCAAAACAAAACGTAAGTACTGTATTCAAACAGTCCATGAGGCATTAATACTAAGGTTATAGCCAGTTCTATGTTTTGAACAATATTGCTTGGGTGTCTTAAAAAGCTACAACGCCGAATATTGTATTTTTTATGTAAATTTAAAGCCTAAAAATGAATTACGATAAAACATATAACTTTTTAAGATAGCCTACTAAATCTTCATCGCTTAATCCTTCGATAAAATCTCCAGGATTTTTACCCTTTATTGTAGCTTTTACTGTTTGAAATTTTAATACAGTTCTTTCTAATACATCCAACATGGTATCGTTTGCTTCAAGAATTTTCTTAAGTAATGGTACATCTGTTGGAATTAGGACTGAACCACCAAAGTCCTTTCTGAACCAATGTCCAACTGTATGTTTATATGATTTTGGAAGCTTATCAATTATGTCCTGAATACTTAGGCCTTTATGTTTTCTCAAGATTGTAAGATATTGTGCTACTGTTGGTTGGTCTATTTTATAAAGTCTCATTTTTGTGAAGTATTCCCCGAGCATGAGTTTTCTGGCACCTGGAGAAGCACCCCAATTTATTCTTTCCAATTCCGCGAATTTGCTTTTTGTTTTCTTACTTCTTTCTTCAAACTCTTCTATTTTGATTACCTCACCAACATTATAGTTCACATTTTTTAACTTTTTTATCTCTTCAACAATTTCTTCCGGCTCCTCTACAATAGGTATTGTCTTAACGTCTTTCCATAATATTGTTCCACAAGAAGGACATATGTTTTCGCGGGTAGGATTATAGGGTTCTTCTAATTTGTTTCCGCACTTGGGACATTTAAATATTAAGCCTTCCCTTATAAGTGCATCTTTACTTGGATGAAGAACAAATTCTATAGAAGCGTACCCATTCCATTGAACAACCACCACTTTTGGAAATCCATCTTCGTACCTTTCAACAATTTTAACTATTTTTCCCTCTTTTGACTTTTTTCCAGAAATATCTATTACTTTCATACCTATAAAGCTTTCATTCCACCAATTTCTATTTTTTTCTTCAGTTTTTAATTGTGTTCTAACATTGTCGAGATAAAACTTATATTCCACACTTGTGCTATCTTTTGCAAACATAAAAACAGGATACCATCTTCCTTCATTCGAAATTACTAGCATGTTTCTTAAAACATATCCTTCATAGAAAATTGAGTGAATATAGTATAAGTCCTGTAAGGTCCATTTTTTAACTCCAAAAAAGTAAAGCGCGTCCTCATTGTGAAAAGTTTTAAATTTTTCTGTTGTGGCTCCTTTTAATGCTGAAAGAAACTCGCTACTTGTATCAGTAATGAAAACTTCTCCACGTTTATCTGTAAGTATTTCTTTTGGCTCTATATCTAGAGGTAATCTCTCTTCTTTTACAGGGCTCCACTCATAACGAACATCATTAACTTTTCTTATATCCTTTATATCGACTCTCTCTTTAATTATGTCAATAAACATGTTTCCCTTTTCTATCATAATTGAAAAAACCTTTTTAGAAAATAGACTATTTCTAATCCTCTTTATAACGGCAGCAACAGTTCCTGTCCCAGCGAAAGGATCAAGAATTAAATCCCCATCATTTACATCTACTCTATTCAACATTTCTTCAACTAATTTTTCTGGAAATATAGCAGTATGTTTCCATGGAGTTTGTTGCAGTGGAATCTTTACAACATTACTTAAGCCTTTCTTATAAATATTCTTTTTATTTTTAGTAAAAACTAACACAGGTTCATAAGTATTAGTAAACCTATCTTTTACAGAAGAAGGCATATGATTTGGTTTAAACCAACATATGACATCCTCTAAGTACCACCCATCTTTAACCATATGATAGGCCAACCTATAAGGAATTTGTAAAAGATGAGATTTTCCATATCTGGAAAGATACTTATCGCCTATATTCAAAAAAAACACGCCATCTTCACGCAGTTTTTGTCTTAGTTTATTGAATATAGTAACTAGTTTTCCTATGTATTCTTCAGGAGTATTTTCTTGTCCAATTTGACCTTCGAATCCATAGTCTCTTTGTTTCCAATAAGGTGGCGATGTAATAGCCACTGCTATTGAATTATTTTCAAGTTGCTCTAAACACGCATACACATCTCCATGCAAAATAATGTCTTTCATTTTAACGTCTTTAATTGGTAATCAAGAATTACAATTTTACGAAAATATTTTTTTAACTCCTCAAGATATCTATCGTTGATATCAAGGAAAAGAACTCTAGGATACTCTTTACCTTTTATTTGTTTGATAACCTCAAAAACGCCATCCTGATAATGATACCTTGCAGACTTAGAGTAGTTTTTTCCGCTTACGAATTTATTTAGGTACTTATCTCTTAGTAATCCGTTAGGTATTGCTATGGCAATTATAGATATCGGTTTGACATCTCTTTCACGTAATCTATTTGTAAATTCTTCTATTTTTGTAGAAAAGTGCTTTATAATTTTCTCGTCTTCTTCTGAATTAACCTTTAGGTGAGATCGCAATTCACTATTTTCCTCTTCATGAATAAAAATACCACGAATAATATTTTCTGTGATTAATTCTTCTCGTGTATACATTGATTTTTTAGGTTTACTTTCTAAAATTTGTTCTGCTTTCTCTTCACTTGTTTTTAGTATATCTGCTAGAATAGGTATCAAAACTTTTTTAACTTTATTTCTGAAAAACTTGAACAATTCTGTATATTCTTTTCTTATTTCTGCTATTAAATCACTATAAGAAGGGTAAATAAACAGGAAGCCATAAGTAAGGACTAATTTTACCTGCTCATTTGGAAACTTATAATATGGTGGAATTGTAGAATATACATAAAACGGCTTAGGTAAGAATTTTCTATTGGCATATAACTTTGCCACATGCGTCATTTGATTGATGCCTACGTTTATGGTTTCTCTAAAATCAGACGGATTTGCGAGATTGGCTGTTTTTATGTCGATACTTAAAATGTGATCATTGCCTTCAAGAGTTAAGTCTGCAGAATAACCTAAAGGTAATAATTTATAACCTTCTTTTTCTAGTTTATAAGTTAAGATATGAGCAGCATACTTTTCTATTATTTCTGCGAATGGATTATATGATTTGTCTTGCTTACTTGCCATTATTGTTGGAAGGATGATCCTATCTAAATAGCCTAAGCTTCTGTCAATAGAAGTACTAAACTCATTTAGTGAATTTTTGAATAACCAACTAAAGTTGAATAGAACATTTTTTTCAACTTCTTCAATTTCAAGTTCATCTGGTATGTTTTTTGAACTCACTCTTTTTCACCTTTAAAAGGCCTTATCATAATTATAAGTTCCCCGCTTTCCGCTCTAATTTTCCAGTCAAGCTTATCACCTTTTGAAAGGTTAAATTGTTTAACGATTCCAATAGGAATAGTCGTTCTTAGTGACTTGCTTTTTGACGTAGCTTTAGTAATTATTGCGATTTCTCCCATCTTCTTTACAAATTATAATTGTAGGCAAATTCATTTATAATTTTTTTTGTAAAATCAGGGTGCCGTTAACCTAAGCCTTCAGGTTCTTTTATAACTATGTATTCACAAACGAGGAAATTGGTTCAGCTCCACTTTCAAATGAACAGCTGTCTGAATGGATTAAGCCAATTTTGTTGATTGCAAGCATGAGGTGATCAGAATGAGCTTAAGTTAACGGCACCCATAATATACGATTTTTTTATTCTTTGTTGTACAGCGTCCTCTAACGATCTCTT
>Ga0080003_1001740_pt1 | contig 11003 bp, 8 predicted proteins | sample JossMetagenome_FD_69206 | JGI IMG/M metagenome (GOLD analysis project Ga0080003, IMG submission 69206) | Hot spring microbial communities from Joseph's Coat, Yellowstone National Park, USA - JC2_E (SPADES assembly) (version 2) | ecosystem: Environmental > Aquatic > Thermal springs > Hot (42-90C)... | reverse complement strand
CCTTGACAAATATCTCAGCAACTTCTCACACAGGGATAGCTTCGTCATGGAATCAACAGGATTCTATGAACCCCTATACGATTTCATGGAGTCAAGGGGATTCAATGTGAAACTTGCCAATCCATTGAAAATAAAGCTCATAGCAGAATTAAGGATGAAATGATAACGATGATTCAGAGATCTTAGCGAAGCTTCTCAAAAACAACTGCATCCCTGAATCCTATATCCCTCCTAAAGAAATAAGGGAGATAAGAAGGATCGCGAGGACAAGAATGCAGATAAAGAGAACAATGACCTCCTATAAGAACAGAATAAGGATAGAGATGAAGAGATTGCATCTTGATTACAACGGGGATCCATTCACAATTGATGGCAAGGCATTCCTCAGGAGTTTGAAATCAGAGAGGATAGATTCCTATCTTAGAGTTCTGAATGCAATGGAGGACGAGGTCAGAAATATAGATAGGGATCTGATGAAATATCAGGACATAGAGGAAATTAAACTCCTTCAGACCATACCTGGCATAGGACTCTTTTCCGCCCTTATGATATATTCTGAAATAGGGGATATCAGAAGATTCACAAGTTCATCAAAGCTTCTATCAGAGGGAGATTTCATTAGGCGTAGTTGGAAGGTCTCTGAAACCATGCTGAAAAGGGCAAGGGAGAGGATGGGCACAATATCTTTGATCACCAATCTTCGTGTTTCAGGTGAAATAGTTTATGACATGTTAAAGTCCAGGAGTGATATAGAGCAGGCATGCGAAACATTCAAGAACACTCTTCATGCGGACAGAACATATATGAGGGACGATTTCCAGATTAATGGATATGGATGTTCATCAATTTCATTGCCCTCATTATGCATTACCGCATGTATTCGATGCTGAAATCCCATGACATGCTCGGGAAATATTCCCCCAGGGATGTCCTGGAGCATCTTGAGAGTAAGCAAACTGTTAATCGGGAAGAATAGAAGACAATTGAGATTCCTAAGAAATCAAAACACTCATTTAAGGACTGGAGATACCTATTATTTAAAATTGCGGGAGTCAGAGATTAAAGGATGATCAAATCAATCCGGCCTACTACTATTGCGGCTAGTTCTCAAGTCTACCTACAAGAGGGTTTTGGAAAGTTGTATATAACTACCCAGGGACCAATGATAAAATTATTTAGCATCACCCGTATAATTAGGCATGAAGGGGGCTGACGCAATACTGGAAATTTTGGCGGAATACTCTGTATCACACGTTTTTGGTCTTATAGGAGAAACATCTTTTCCTTTGTATGAAAGCTGGACTAGACACCCTGAAATTAATCACATCTTAGCAAGAGACGAAAGAAATGCAGTAATAATGGCGGACGGTTACTCGAGAGCTGGAAAAAGACCAGGTATAAGTGAAGTACCTGGGGTTGGCGCATCTTACATCCTGCCAGGTATGGTTGAAGCGAACAATTCTGGAACCCCTATGATTATTCTTTCGAGCGATATCTCACTTTCGTCAGAAAAAAGGAATTTCCTAACTGAATATGATAAATCCGCGATCTTCAGAAGCGTGACCAAGGAATATATATCCGTCAATACCGGAAATGACATTCCAAGGTTGCTTAGGAGGGCATTTAGGGCGACAACCACAGGAAGAATGGGACCCGTATTTGTCAGATTTCCTATCAACGTTTATGAGGAAGACGTCCCGGAAAAGGAAATTTATGCACAAGGTATCTTTTCTACTTACCCCTCCTTAAGAGTAAGCCCTGATGATCAGCTCATTGAAGAGTTTTTGAAAATTATAGCAAGAAGTAGCTTCCCGGTTATTGTAGCAGGACAGGGAGTACTCTTGTCACACGGAGAAAATGAGTTGCAAGACTTCGCAGAGTATATGAACATTCCCGTTGGAACGACCATATCTGGCAAAGGCGCAGTTTCTGAGGAATGGGAGCTCTCAATTGGTGTTGTGGGAAGCAGGGGAGGAACTGACTTCTCCAACAATGTCCTATCTTCTGCCGACCTGATCATTTTTGTTGGAACCAATGCAGACTCCGCCTCAACATCTGAATGGAGAAATCCGCCTTATTTCGCAAATGGAAGGAAGATAGTTCACATTGATATATCGGAGTTTGAACTTGGCAACAATTATCCAACAGACTTATTCCTCCTAGGGGACGCAAAGTTAATTCTCACTAAGCTATTAAACAAAGCAAAGATTGCTAATCTAAGAAGATCAACTCCTTCTAATTTCATCGAAAAGAGACAGGAAGCACTTGCAATTCAAGATAAACTGATTGACAAGAAATTCAGTTCAACGAACCCAATGAGGCTTGTAAAAGCAATTCAGGAAGTCGTACCCGACAGTTCCGTCATTGCCGCCGATCCTGGGGTTGGAGCAATATATAGCTCCGCATATTTCAAGGTCAAGTCGCCTGGAAGGAAGTTTATATTTAACTATTCTGTCGGCGGCTTAGGATTCTCACTGCCTGCAGCAATAGGAGCCTTTTTCGCAACTAACAAAACAACACTTTCTCTTACTACAGATGGAAGTTTCGGTTTCTTTGAGGGTGAGTTAGAAACGCTTGCACGTTACAAGCCAGAAGTAAAGGTTATCTTGGTCAACAATGGTTCTTTCGGCTGGATTAGGGCTACCATGCTATCTCACTTCGATAGAATTATCCCTGGAGCCGATTTTGTCCCCACCGATTATTCCAAGGTTGCAGCAGCACATAACATTCCATATGAAGTCGTACAAAATGACTCAGAGATACAAGAGAAAATGAAGCTTGCAATCTCGACGCCCGGACCATTCATCGTTGAGGTTGTGACGGAACCAGAAGATAAAATTGTTCCTCCAGTCCCTGAATGGAAGAGTACTGCCAAAAGGCACGGAAGGGAGTATCTCGGATAGATAGCTAAAACCTAAGTGATTCTATACCTACATTCCTGTCAAGAACTCCTAAATCACTATTTATAACCTTAGAGTGATCGAAAAGTAAAGTAGACTTTTCATCAAACAGAATTGAGGATACAATCCTTCCTATTGAGTCTGATTTCATGAGCCCAGCACCACTTCCACCGGTTGCGACTACTGCGTTCAGGAATTTAAAGATGTATGGGGTCTTGTCTTGGGTATTTAGGGAATAATATCCAGTCCAGCTACTGCTCACTTTAATGTCGTCCAAATCCCTAATATAAGCTCTGAGGACCGGAAGGATGTTATAAGTAAAATATTCTTCAGGAGGCTGAACATATTCAATCCTATCGGATGGATCATAGGAGAAAGTTTCACCAATTTCCTGATCTGATGTTGTTCCAGATGTACTGACCCAGAAGGTTCCATTTGGTGGATATGGACGGATGTATACACCATGCGAAGGAAAGATTGTGAACGGAAAAACTGATTCCTCATTCAACCTATATGAATTATGAATCATCTCCCTGATCCTTTCGCCTCCTATCTGATACACATATCTTTTCTTTGGTCTCATGTGACTGTCCACTCCAATCTTATCTAGGAGCTTGCCTGTCCAAGCTCCCGTGGTCAAGACAAAGGCATCGGCGGTGAATTCTTCGTTTTTAGTTGCTACTTTGGATACCCTCTTTTTCTGCCACAGGAATGGTTCTCCGGGATATCCTATCTGATCAGTGGGGGCGATTATCAAATCCCTTACCTCCGAATTAAATTTGAATTCAACACCTGCGCTCTTACACTGTTCGTAATAAAAGGAGGACAACTTTTCAATATCCAAAATCCCGCAATTCTTTCCGAGAACGCCTATCTCTATAGGTTCAAGGGACAGAAGGGACCGCTCGTCTTCTTTCATTTCAAAATTTAAGTCTCTCACTTTTGCAAGCTCATTTTTGTGAATTATATCCACGTCTGTCGATTTCTGAAGCTTCCTTATTATTGACTTCATTGAACTGAACTTCTTAAAACTCATGAGGAATAAGTAGCCGACTTTCTTCATTCCTATATCATAACCAAGTTCATGTTGGATATGCCTATAAAATTCAATGCTCGATCTTGCCAATTTAAAATTGATATCCGTAGAGAAAAGATCTCTAAATCCAGCTACACTCCTGCCAGAGTTACCTTGAGAATATGACGGTTCTTTTTCAAGCACCAATACTGACTTTTCTGGATTTTTCTGTTTAATATAGTACGCGGATGATAGACCCATCAAACCTGAACCAATAACTATTATTTCCCAATCAGGTCTACTCATTTTTTTAAATATGTTTACTCAATATAAAAGATTTGTTGATGTCTTCTCTAGATTGTAGAATTCATAGTAGAAGTGACATCTCTTGGCCAACCTCTGCATAACGAAGACATCCAAGTTCTAACGAGACCAGCGTCATGACTGACAAAATAAAGTGTATCCCTCGAAACGTGTTAAATTATACATCATTTTTTCGAGGAGACTGTAGTTCCCGATAACAATGATAACAACCAGAGAGACGGATGGAGAGCCTTCAGGTCCAAGGGCAACATGAATTTTTCTCATCCCTTTATCAGTTGATTCTGCTGTTGGAAACTTCCTTTGCCTTATTCCCGGATCGTTCCGCCTACCCTAAGGCAAGGGCTCATAACGTCTACTACAATGATTCCTTATTCAAATTTAGTAATACGATTATAAGACTCATTTCCCAGGATGAAACCAGCATAGTGTCACGAATTTTGTGTAAGGGAATCCTGGAACAAGAGGAGTAAATCTCTTGAACTAGGAGACATACCTCTTCTGGAACATTTTCCTGATATCGTGCGTAAAAGGAATCCCCTCAATGTTCTGAGGGACCATTTACCATTTATCTTAGCACTGATAAGATAGATGATCTTCATGGCGCTTTCCTCTGATGGCAGAGAATCAGTTATCTTGATCCTCTTTCTGATCTCCTTGTTCATCCTCTCAATGAGGTTTGTGGAGTATATTGCTCTGCATATTTGCTCAGGATATTCATAATATTTCAGCAAAGAACAGATGTTCTTTTCCATGTTGTATAATGACCTTGGATACATTTCAGACAATCTGTTACTGAACTCTCTGAATCTTTTCATGGCCTCTTCCCTTGTCTGTGATAGGAATATCTGCTTCAGCTCTGTATCTATTTCATTTCTATCCCTTATTCTGACCTTTGATTTGAAGTTCCCGGATACGTGTATTGTGCACAACTGGAAATCTGCCCTTGGATAGATCTGTTTTATCTCCTCTATTCCTAGTGAGCCATCAGCAATGAAGGGGAGATGTTCCTCAAAACCTCTCTCATGGAGATCGATCAGGACCTTTCTGTAGGGAGTGTGATTCTCCACCGGATTCACGTAGAATCCAAGTGTCTCATAGTTACCGGATTCCTTTATTCCTATGGCGAATATGACGCACTCCCTCTGCAATGTATCCCTTCTCGTGGAGAAGAACATTGCATCCATGAATACTTCAATGTATCTCCTTTCCAGGAGCCTCTATCTCCATTTATCGATCTCGGGGAGAGTTATGTCCGTTATTCTGGATATTGTTGACCTGCTGTATCTGTTTTGGAAAAATTCCTCAAAAATCGCAGCCCTCTTTCTTGTGGGTACACCCTTTGAATACATCGATATGATAAGATCATCTATTCCAATGGTGTGTTCATATCTCTGAGAGAGAGCTGTCTGGAATTCATTTCTGCAATCCCTTGGAACCCTTAAATCCTCGGTCTTCCCGTATCTGGTTCCAATATCCCTTTAATAGTAGCCATTCCTCTGTCCCTTATTCTCCTCAAGGAATGCCTCAATCTCGCCTTTCATGAGGGATTTCATGAACTTCTTTCACTGTTGTTCTTACGAGATCTGGGATTCTTTTGTCCAGTTCTTTCATTGTATATTGCCTCCCTGGTTGCTTCCAGGAGGCATCCCTTCATTTTTCATGAGATTTTTCGTCTTTTTTCTTCTCTTAATCATTACACAAAATTCGTGACACTATCAGTTAGGAGGGTTGTAAGGAACAGGGCAATAGTTGCAATTGCAATGATGTTCGAGGAAATTATATTCACAATGCTAAAAAACAATTCAGAATTCATGGACAGGATTGATTCCCTTACTGAGAGGAAGATGAAATCCATGAATCAGAAGGTCATGGATGCTAAGGCATCATATAACATAGCGCAGTCAGTAAAATTAATAAGGGAGAGATTGCTCACAAAACCGTCAGAACAACTTTTTTCATAGGAAGCAATTCTAATTAATCGTCTCCTCAAGAAAAAGAGAAATCGAGGGACCAAAAGTTTGTAAGATCAAAATATTCTAAAAAATAAAGATGATAAAAATAAAGTTTAGCTGTACTGAAGCGAATAGTAAATTATGAAGGACCCTCCAACATTCGGGTTAAGTGTCTCAACTAAGGATGAGCTGACTATGCTTGAGCTGTAGAACAGCGGATTTATCGGTTGAAATTCCCCGACATAAAGCGCAAGATCTACGGCTATCTTGTCGGCCTGATAGTACATTAGAGTTCTTTCTGTGTAATTTGTCTCCGATGCTGCTTCATCAAAGATGTTCCACATTTTAGTGATATTAGCCCATTGCTCTGGCTGGGTGCTCGGATTGAAGACGCTGTTTTCTTCAAGGGATATGGGAACTGTGAAGAAACCTCCGGCCTGATAATAAGCTCCAGCGAAATCTGTTGGATCAGGGTAGTCCTCGAACCAAGGTGCAACAAATATCGCCATTGGATTCTGACCGACCGGTTCCGCAAAGTATTCCACCATCGTGTTCCCGGGAAGATCAACAAGTGTTGCGCGTATCAGTCCTCCTGAAATTGTGGACAGTGCACTTATCCATACTGTGATCATTTCGTCCCAGTTAGGTGTTCCCTCAAAATTGAATATTGGGAAGTATATCGGGGTCCCGTTCTTTGCATACGGAGTCTGATTCCAGTAATATCTAGCTAAAGTTAAATTGTAGGGATATGGATTCGTGAGATTTGTGGGTGAGTTTTCCATTCCTGCAGGTAACATGCCAACCAGTGGTTCAGCATAGTGCACTCCGTCAGCTGTGTTCGCCACGTTTATCTGGTATGAGTAGTTGAACGCGTAAGAGAATGCTATTCTTACGTTCAGGTTATCGAAGAATTGCGGCGGGATGTTAGTCTGAGAATCATAGGATTTCGCACCCGTTACATTAACATCAAGATTGAATCCTAGCCCCTGGGCAGCAACCTGTGCAACTTCAGCAGCCGAAAGCAGGCCAGATGAAACAAGGTTCATTGCAGTAGAGGCTGAAGATGGCGGGAATGCATTCGTGGCAAATTGCGCGTAACCGGACTCAATCTGTTCCTGGGCAGTTGCGAGGTTGGTAAGATACTCTATCATTATTTCCGGAATGAGACTGCTCTTGGGAGGCATTCCTGGCGTGGCATTGTAATAGGGGTTCTCCTTCAGAATAACTTCGCTTCCTGCTTCCATGAGCGATATCTCATATGGGCCGGTACCCATCGCGTTATAGTGAAGGTTTTGATTCCAGTTTGATATGAAACCGGGACTGGTTGTCGGGTTTGAATAGTAAGCATATGAACTGCTGTTGTTCGCGGGAAGAGCGTTCATCTGCTTGAGCCAATTATAATCCATTATATATGCGCAGGCAGGACCTGCGAGCAATTGGAGGAAGTTCACCGAGCCACCGTAATTTTGTACGGGATAGGACTGATTGAGAATTCCGTAGGATTGACCGGCATATACTGCCGATACATTGGGTAGCCATGTTGGGGTATTTGGAAGGAGATGGAACGTCACGGAATCTGTCTGATTATTCCATGTTACAGCTTCATGGATCCAGAAGAAACTGTTGTTGAATGGACCATAGATTGTGGATCCTGGCAGTAATGCATGGGCAAGAAGCCATCCGGGGTCCGCAGGATCGTTAGCGAAGAGAAGAGTCCTGAGGATTGAAACGTACACGTCATACGGTGTGACGTGATCACCATTGGAGAAAGAGAGAGAGGTGTTGATGTAGAACGTATAACTGACCGCTGTGCTATTAGTTCCCATGAAGGGTGCAGTGGTTATTTCCCCGTTTGAAACAGAAGGTACATTCGTGGCAATCACGGGATTGTAGGTGGAAGTTGATTCTCCGGCATAGTATATGAGAGGCTGATAAATCTCGTATATAATTTCGTAACCGTATATTTCGTAATCAATTGCAGGGTCCAATGTATCGAATCCGCCAGGCTGTACCTCCGCGTTGACCACCATCTGCTTATTTATTGAAACCTTTGGAACAACCTTGGATACCTGGTAGTCACCCACGGCTACAGTTACCGTATAGGTACCGGTTGCTTCTGTTCCGCTGGAAGTGGATGAGGTTGTGATGAGAGAAACCGCATATATACCTGCTTTGGAAAATGTTAAGTTTACTGTTTCCGGCAGGCCTGTATTGTTATCCTTAATTGAGGTACCGTTGCTGATGCTCCAGGTAAATGAATCGATTGTATATGCGAGATCGCTTGAAACTTTAGAGCCTACGGTAACAGGCGGGCTGGCAATTGAGCCTATGTATGTCATGTTCACCCATCCCCCGACCTGGATTGTCTGATTACCGTTCTGAGAGCTGCCTATAATTTCCACCGGACCGTATACCGCACCGGGAGTTGAATTCAGAGGATCACTTATTGAGATTGCAAGCAAAGAAGAATTGCTGGAGACTGAAGACGTTGAATTATAGGCTGTTACGCTGACAAGATAACTTCCGGGATTTGGATAGGCATAGGAGACCTCACCATTTCCTGATGTTACCGTAGCGGTATGTCCATTCCCGAAATTCCATACGAGCTTCGTAAATACCGCGTTAGATGGCAGACCGGGAAGGAATGTTATGGTTTCGCCTGCCTGTGCCGATATTACGGTCGCGCTTGGCGCAACAGAGAGAGTAGTCGGTACCTTCTTCACGGAGGGGTGGTACGTGATCCCTATAAGGGCACCCCCTACAATCACAATAACTACAACCGCAATCGCTACCCACTTTAGGCTTGAACCGCGCTTGGGCGTAGAAGTTGGTTGCAGATCATTTGGTTGTGTCGTGCTCGACATCCGTGCTCTATAGTTGTTCCTTACATAAGCGTTTCCGTGAACCGGTTCCAAACTAACTTTAACTCAGTTTTTTATGCTGAATAATAGCATGTTTAGGTTAACGGTGAATCCATTATTTTCGATGCTCAAAAGGCGTGTGGATTGAATAACCTCATTTTCAATTTTAAATCCATGAAATTTAGCGCTTATAAAGGAAAAATCGATCAATCAGCTGTCACACAACTAAAAGAAAGACTATAGGCTATTTTAATCTGAATCAGCTTTGCATCTTCAAAATCACGCGGCATTCAGAATAATCTATCCCCGAATCATATTCATCTCTTCATGGCGTTGAAATGGCGGTTTATCAGTTCGTAACCCATCAAAGGAGATTCTTCATAATCCTGCCCCCCTTTATGACCAGCAAGACATTCTCAGGCCGAAGTGAGTTAATATCCTCCATTGGATTCCCCTTAACCGCTATAACATTCCCCACGAAACCCTCCTTTATTCTTCCGATATTTTCTATGCCTAGACATTCCGCAGCTGATGAAGTGGCAGCACGAAGTGCCATCCTATTCCCTATGACCTCTGATAGATAGGCTATCTCAATGTAATTTAGTCCATGAGGTTCATCCTGAGTGCCCACGTAATCAGTGCCTGTGGCTATCTTCACCCCTGCTTCTTGGGCTATTTTCACCTCTTTTTCAATGTGTTTCTTGATCATCTGGTCTCTGTACTCATTGATATCGCTCCTCATCCTTTTGTAAACTGAGAGAGTGGGGACGTAGAAGATATTCATCTTCTTCATTTTCTCAGCAAGATCTTCCGTCAAACCCAGACCGTGTTCGATGCTGTCGAATCTGGAGTCAATTGAATTAAGTATCGCTGATTCACCGTAGGCATGAGAGGCAGCCTTCAGATGCGCCCTGTGAGCTTCATCTGTGATAGCTGTGAGTTCCTCCACGGTGAGTTCATCCTTGATCTTCCCACCTCCAACGAAGCTCCTTGAAGAATATGCCTTTATGGATTCGGCACCATTCCTTAGATTCATGCGGACTGCCTTTCTGCATTCCCAGGGGCCGTCGCAGTAGTATGAATATGAGAGCTCCTTTGCCCTTTCTAGGGAAAGAAATTTAGGATCGTCGTTTCCCCCGGTTTCAGCTATGGAGTAGCCTGAAGATATTATCCTCGGACCATACAGCATGTTATTCTTTTCTGCTCTGCTCATGTCCAGGGATACCTTGTCCCCCATCGTCCTTACTGTTGTGAAGCCGCTGTTAAGCAATGATTCAGCATCCTTCACAGATTTGATTGTGAGCATCACATCTGAAGTTAACACCCAGTCCATAAGTGAGTGGTTCTGGGTTCCGAAAAAATGAATGTGTGTATCTATAAGGCCAGGTAGAAAAGTTATATCTTGAAGCTTTGATTTTTTACCTCCCTGTCTCGGGTTGGTCTTTCTTGTTTCTTCTAAATACTTTATGTTTCCATTTTTCTCATCAATTTCAAATTCGGCGAATTCCAACAGTTCCAAACCATCAAAAACTCTACCTCTGTAAATCATATCTGAATATACCAAATGACTTATTAAATCTGCTTTTACTTTTTTTTATGATTGGTGAGATCTATGCGATATAATTGTTCTTATCTCAGCCCCCGATATTGGATAGTTTATATGGAGGTATATCATTACTCTTAAACCAGACAAAGATTATTTAGGTGGAATTAAATATAAGAAATGGAAGAATGAGTGACGAACGAAGGACAAGTAGCCTAAAAACTCCCACTTTCATCCTGTTGATGTTAGCATCCGTAGCTTCTTTACTAATTCTCATAACAGACAGGAATCTGCAAACAGATTTTGGCGCTACAAAACCGTATTATTATCATTGGTACGGATTATTATTACTGACAGTCATAACTTTACTTGGCGGTTCTTTTACTTTGATCAAGAACGAAAGAACTT
>Ga0080003_1001737_pt1 | contig 11030 bp, 11 predicted proteins | sample JossMetagenome_FD_69206 | JGI IMG/M metagenome (GOLD analysis project Ga0080003, IMG submission 69206) | Hot spring microbial communities from Joseph's Coat, Yellowstone National Park, USA - JC2_E (SPADES assembly) (version 2) | ecosystem: Environmental > Aquatic > Thermal springs > Hot (42-90C)... | reverse complement strand
CCTAAGAGATTGGCTTCTATAGCGTCTAAAAATTTCCTAGTAAAATCCTTAAAAGAATTTTCATCTTCATCCTTAAATGAGGGTTCAGGATGAATTATAAGCTTTGTTTTTCCTGCTTGAACTATTGCCCCGACTGTCAAACCGCCTGGGGTAGTTGCAAAAACGTCGTAATATTGTTCCCCTTGTTTATCTACTTTATCAATTGATTCGTTAAGTAATTCAGCGTTATTTTTAGAATCTCTCATTATCATTCTATCTAACATTTTATCTATCTTTTTATTTATAGACTCTATCGTTATTATTTTTCTTAAATTTTCAGAAGGTTCAAGACCCCCTACATACTTAAAATATTCTCTATAATCATTAAATACCTTGCCTAGCCAATGATCCTGAATAAAATCAATGTGACTACCTTGTTCTTTTTTTGGTAATATGAAGGGTTTTAAGGCTTTAGAATATGAAATATAAAATTCTTGCGTATTTGGATCAAAATTATAATAATCGTCTAATGGGCAAAAGCTAAAAGCAAGTATTCCGCCATATTCGCCTATTACATTAAAAAAATCGGTTTGAGGCCTAAGCAATTGCAAGTCTTTAACCATGATTATTTTATAATCGTAAATATTAATATGGTCTTTTATTTTGTTGCCTGTTTTATTATTTGAAAGAATCGCTTCAGTTATTTTTTCGTTGTTTTTTCTATCTATTTGCGGATATCCGATGGTTAACGCATAAATCATATTATTAATTAAAATTTTTTACGCGCTATAATAAATTTTGCTTATGAGTTTGTAGTGCCGTTAACTTAAGCTCATAACCGGTTCACCTTATGCTTGCAATTAACAAAATTGGCTTAATTAATTCCTGAAGCTGATCATTTAAAAGCGGCGCTGAACCAATTTCCTCGTTCGTTAATACATAGTTATAAAAGAACCTAAAGGCTTTGGGCCAATTCTTTACATGGTCAAATTTTGGCTTTCTGCATGTTCTCAAAAGCTTCTGTCCCATCTTTTATATGTTCATTCATCCTTTCCATGAGGTTTTTTAGGCTCTAATATACCACATGATCTACCCCTGCAAGCATCATACCAAAGAGCTCCGTCTGTGTAGTCTTCCTACCATATAAGCTTCATTAGGAACGCTTTGAGTTGAGGTTCATACGCTACCCATAGCCAAGCTTCTCTAACGTTTATTTTAGTTTCATCAATAAAGATAGTTCAACATCGTGTTTGTCAACGTCAAAAGAATCGAATATGAAAGAATACTTCTGAATCAATTTCCATATTGCTACACGGCTTCTCTTGATTATGGGCTCGAGTACATGGGAAGCCCTCCTCAAGCTCAAACTGGAGAAATAATTAAAGATATAAGGCATAGAGTATAAGTGCTATTGGGGTCCTTTTTCTGGTTTGTGTGATCATTTGCTAGAAATAGGGCCCCGCTGAAAAATAAATTTTAAGCCTTAAGTTAACGGCACCGTCTTGACGCTACAAAGGTTTATATTACAAAATTTCCTAATAAAATAGCATGAAAACAGCTTTAGTGATTGTAGATATGTTAAATGATTTCTTAAAAGGCCCATTAGACAACAACTTGCAAATAGAATTAGAAGGACAGGAACCTATGAAAATCATCGAACCAGTTAAGACGGTACTTGACAAATTCAGGTCACATAAATTGCCCGTAATTTACGTAAATGACCATCATTACCCAAATGATTTTGAAATTGTAAAATGGGGGCCGCACGCAATGGCAGGAACAGATGGATCAAAGATTTTGGAAACCATTTCTCCAAAGGATGGAGAATATGTAATTGAAAAACACACATATTCTGGATTCTATGGAACACCGTTAGATTATATATTAAGGTCTAATAAAATTGAAGCTATAATGTTGGTTGGGCTTTATGCTGATATATGCGTGCGACATACTGCTGCAGATGCCTTCTTTAGGGGATATGATATATATATAGTGAGGGATGCAATGGTAGCTAGAATTGATCCATTATGGGAAAACTACTTTGTAAAAGTTTATGGAGCAAAAATTATAAATTCTAGTGAAATTGAAGACATATTAAAGTATCAATAGTAAAATGAATGATTATATGATACGTAAAATTATTTGAATGTTCTCTCATCAAGGTTGGTGCCGTTAACTTAAGCTCATAACCTGATCACCTCATGCTTGCAATCAACAAAATTGGCTTAATTCATTCAGACAGCTGTTCATTTGATAATGGCGCTGAACCAATTTCTTCGTTTGTGAATACATAGTTATAGAAGAACCTGAATGCTTTGAACCAGTTACTTACATGGTCAAATTTTGGCTTTTTGCACGGGAAAAGGTCGTCAAAAGCTTCTGTCCTGTCCTTTATATATTCATTCATCCTTTCCATTAGGTTCTTCAAGCTCTGTTCATATACCACATGCTCTACCCCTGCCCACCTACACGCATCAACGTACCAAAGAGCTCCGTCTGTGTAGATAGCCTTCCTACCATACTTTTTTACAAGTTTCCTTATGAAATAGTATGCATCAAGGAAGTTCTGATGCCAGCTTATGTAGAATGATAGAAAAGCTTTAAGTTGAGGTTCGTATGCTACCCATAGCTTCCCGCTAAAGTTTATTTCAGTTTCATCAAAAAATATGGAATTGACATCTTGCTTGTCAACGTCAAAGGAGTCGAATACAAAAGAATACTTCTGGATCCGTTTCCATATTGCTCCTCTTGATTATTCGCTCAAAAACATGGGAAGCCCTCCTTAAGCTCAAACTGGAGAAATAAAGATATAAAGCATAGAGTATAAGTGCTATTGGGGTCCTTTTTCTGGTTTGTAAGATCATTTGCTAGAAATAGGACTAACTGAAAATAAATTTTAACGGCACCCCTCTAGAAGAGGCGAGGCTTATGTTAGTTTTGTAAAAAGCTTATTTAACTCTGAACACATTGCTATACCATGATTGAAAATCTAGTTGAGAATATGAAAGATGAAATGGTAAAAACTATGGTTGAAATGATACAGATAAAGGCCATAAGCCCGGAGCTCGGAGGCACAGGAGAAAAGGAAAGGGCTGATTACCTGGAAAAAGTTCTTAAAGCTATAGGCTTTGATGAGCTGAAGAGGCTCGATGTTGTGGATGAATCTGATTACATAAGACCTAACATAATTGCGAAGATAAAAGGGACCGAGGGCAAAAAGACGCTTTGGCTTGCCGCGCACATAGATACAGTTCCTGAAGGGGACATAAGTTTATGGAAAACAGACCCTTTTAAACCTGTAGTTGAAGGCGATAAGATCTACGGCAGGGGAACAGCCGATGACGGACAAGCTGTAGTTTCTTCTATTTACGCTTTGAAAGCGTTAAAGAACTCCGGAATCAGGCCAAAGAACGACATAGGGATAATGCTGCTTGCTGATGAAGAAGTCGGAAGCAGATACGGAATGCATTATGTTCTTGACAACTATAACTTTGGTAAAAATGATGAGTTTATAGTTCCTGATGCAGGCAACTCAAAGGGGGATGCTATAGAGATAGCAGAAAAGGGTTTGCTCTGGATCTGCGTTAAAGTTATAGGAAAACAGGGACACGGGTCAAGGCCAGATCTCAGCCTAAACGCGAACAGGATAGGGATGAAGCTTGCCCTCAGCATAGATGAAAGGTTACACTATAAGTTCAGCTCAACCAATAATATATTTGTGCCCCCTTACAGCACTTTTGAGCCTACAAAAAGGGAAGCAAACGTGCAGAACATAAATACGATCCCGGGAACTGACGTTTTTTGCTTTGATTGCAGGATACTGCCTAGCTATAAGGTTGACGACGTGCTCAGCGAGATAAAGGATGAGGTTGAATACTACAAAAAGAAGTTCGGCGTTGAAGTTGAGCTGAAACTGGTCCAGAAATCTGAACCTGCGCCTGAAACTGATCCAAACTCAGAAGTCATTGTAAAGCTTAAAAAAGCCATAAAGGAGCTCAGAGGGTTTGAGCCTTCTCTTATAGGTATAGGAGGAGGAACTGTAGCGGCACCTCTCAGAAGGAAAGGTTACAGCGCTGCTGTCTGGTTCACAACAGATAACGTAGAGCATTCGCCAAACGAGTACTGCAAGATAAGCAACATGGTCGAAGATGCAAAGGTGTTTGCTAAGATTATTTCAGAGTACTGATTACATAGGGCTCTTCCTTAACCTTTTAGCTTCTTCGTTTTTGAACCTTTCTTCTAACCAAACGTTTCCCCTTTCATGGTAGCCATACATTTCCCAGTATCCGTCCCTGTATTCATTTAAGAACTGAAGCTTCGTGACCCATTTAGCTGACTTCCACGCGTAAAGGTGTTCAAAGAAAGGCCTTGCCGGAAATCCTTCCTCGAAGCTTAATGGCTTGCCGTTCATCCTTAGCAGGAGAATACCTTTCAAAAAGTCTTCATAAGGGACAACAGTTGTGTAGCCGTCAAGCGAAATAAAATAAGCGTACTTCCCATTTGGCTTAACGATGTCCGATATCTTTTTAAAGGTTACGCCTTCCATTTCAACGTCGAGAACGCTCCACCCGGTTACACAGTGAAAGTTCATCTTTCCTTTAAAATCGATCATGCTTATTAGCTCATCATATGTAAAGGACCTTGGGTTCTCAACGTTTACAGAAACTTCAAACCGGTACTTGCTCAGATCTACTTCTGGGGGTTTCAACGCAGAGTAATAAATAAAGTTCCTGAGCACGTGCTGACCTGGGGGTATCTGCATAAACTTGGATAAACGGGCTCATTTTATAACTTATCTAAATTTTTATAAAGCTTATTTATTTAAGCAAACAAAAAAATTACGTGATCGAAATCTATGGCCTTAAAAAAATATACGATAACAGGGTCGAAGCTTTAAAGAAGATAACAGCTAAGATCCTAAGAAAAAGGACGGCGATAATCGGGAGGAACGGGGCCGGGAAAACAACGCTCATAAGGATACTTTCGACCCAGCTAATGCCGACTTCAGGTTACGCTCTGATAAACGGGCTCAACATACTCAAGGATGAAGAGGAAATAAGGAAAAAGGTTTCCTGCATCCCTCAGGAAGCAAGACCCGTTGGACTTCTTACCCCTTACGAACACATCCTGATATACCTGACAGCAAGGGGATATTCTTTTAAGAATGCTTCAGAAGAAGCCAGGAAAGCTCTGAAAGATGTCAACCTCTGGGAAAACAGGAACACCCCAGCAGATGAGCTTTCTGGAGGTATGAAGAGGAAGCTCTTCGTGGCTATGGCTTTGGCATCAAACGCTGAGCTCGTTTTCTTAGATGAACCAACAACCGGCCTGGACCCGCTATCGAGGCTCGAAGTATGGACAGCAATAAAGGGGCTGGGATCAGATCTTGTGCTAACAACCCACTATATGGAGGAAGCTCAATCGCTTGCTGACGAGTTGATATTTATGGAAGACGGAACGATAATAAAACAGGGGACTGCTGAAGAAGTCCTGAGCGAGTTTAAAGGCAAAGTGAGAGTTGAATCGAGAAAACCGGTAGAGGGCTGGAAAAAAGCCGGAGGCCTGTACATAAAGTATGTGGACTCTGAAGAAGCTCATGAATACGTAAAGATGGGCTATGATGTAAAACAGATTACGCTTGAAGACCTTTTCTTAAAATATGGTGTTGAAATTGAATCTTAGGTTTATACTTGCTATGGGGCTTTACTACGGCCTTTACACCATAACCAGGGGTTTCTCTTACGTTATAGCTTCGATGAGCCTGCCTTTAACCATGCTCTTTCTTATAGGTATAATCTCAAGAGGGTACTTGCTAAAATACGCCGTGATCGGAGGTTTCATTTCACTTATTTCCACAAACGCCCTTTCGAGCGCTGGAGACGCTTCTTTTTTAAGGCTTGAGCTCAAGTTTCAGGACCTTTTGGTTACCACCAGGATCACAAGGATAGACTACATGCTCGGGCTTATGCTGAGCTACCTTTTCTTTTCATTGCCTGGCATAGCGATCTACGCTGCAATAGGCGTAATTCTGAACCTTTTCACGGCTTTCAGAGCTTTTGCGCTTTTCCTTATAATGCTCAGCCTTCTGATTTCTGAAACTTCTCTTGCTTTCATGATAGCTGGAATGATGAAGCACATAAGAAACGTCTGGGGCATAGTATCAATACTTTCGATAATACTTTCGGTTATACCCCCGATCTTTTACCCCTACACTTACCTGCCAAAGTACGTGCTCTATATTCTTTCTATTTCTCCTGCTACCCCCGGATCTGTGATAGCTCAGGGAGTTTTTGGAATGCAGCCGTTAAACTACGTTATGCTGATAATACTTATAGCAGAAACAGCTTTTTACTTTGTGCTAGGAATGAACTTTATTAAATGGAGGGAAAGCTGATAGAAGACTAGATACAGTGAATTCATAAGCTGGTCGTGTAGACCTTTCCCCTCCAGTAAACGTTTTTGTCTTTTAAAGCTGATATCATAACTGGTATTGAATAATAGAGGGCTGGAATGCTCATCAAAGCCGGGATAAGCGAGTTTATGCCGTACTTGACGCCTCTCATTATGTTCTTTACGATCCAGAGCAGGTAAGGTGTTAGGTAGATAAAATTAAAAGTGATCAAATAGGCTGAAAGCAAAACAGCCATTATAAGCGTAACGATTATGAACGCATAGACCCCTTTCCTAGAATACATACCCACAGCTTTTGCCTCTTTTTTTGACCACAGCCAGAGCTCACGCTCATCAAAAACGTTTAACGGCATTGAGCAGGCAACGTAGCCTATGCTTCCTTTCTTTTCTTTAACTATCCTGGTCAGAGCACAGTCGTCACACCATTCATCAGCAAGATCTTTGAGCACGTCATCATCAAAAAAGTTTTCCCGAAAGGCCATAGAACCGCCATAGAGAAACCTGCCTCCTAGAGCCTGGCTCTCAAAACCAAAAGTCCAGAAACCGGCTCTTATGAGGTTGCTGAGAGAAAGCTTCAGAGGCTTTGGCCAGGTAAAAGTGGTCGAAGCCAAGTTATCCTCAAGAGCCGATGTCATGTCTTTCAGCCAACTCTTAGGGTAAACTGTATCTGAATCAGCAATTGCTATTACTCTATTTCTGAACTTTCTAGCCGCAAATATTATCGCGTTAACCTTTCCAGAGCATCTTTCGCACTCACGTTCAGAAATAAGGTACTTTACGTTATAACGAGAAAGCCGCTGTTTTTGAAATTCAGCTTCATCGCTGTCAACTATATAATAAACCTCATAGTCGGGGTGATCCTGATTGAGCAGGCTCTGAACGTGCTCGTCAAAGCCTGGATCCTCACCTCTGAGAGGCACAAGTACAACAGCCTTTCTTGGCCTGCCTTCTGGTTTTTTAAACAGTTCCCTTTCTTTTACGATCTGAAACGCAAGCAAAAGATCGCCTAGAACCGCTAACAGTAGTAGAGTAAACAAGAGGTTCAATTATAAGTGCCAGATGTTTCTGTATGTTTTAAAATTTGCTCTAAAAAGTTTAGTGCAGCGTTAAATGATCTGAAAGTAATGGTTAAATAATATATGAATTGATACTAAAATGAGCTCCGGTGGTGTAGCCCGGTCAAGCATGACGGCCTTTCGAGCCGTAGATCGCGGGTTCAAATCCCGCCCGGAGCACTCGTTTTTCAAATCAGCATTCCCTGGGTTTATAAAGGTGGTGCTCATACTGGCATCATCCCCGCCTTGAAAGAACCATCACCTTTTAAGGCGGAAAGGATGTCAGGTTCTTTTGTGAGAACGTTATATTTATATTTTTCTTTCTTCACAATAATATTGTGCCGGACAATAATATTGCGCAAGATACGGGTTGGCGGAGGTTTGAGCTTCCAGATAGTTCACGTGTTAACGCAATCATGAAAAGGTTGGGCGAAATTAGTAAAGAGCATCCCGAAATCGTTCTGAAACCAGGAATTTTTGATTATGACAAAACTCCTCCCGAGGTTCAAGCGGAGATCGATGAGCTTTTTAAAGAACTAGAAGATCTTCATATTGAAGAAGTTATTTGGAAGATAGGAATATATTATTCATATCTCCAGAATAATCTTTCAGAAATCGATGTTTCGCTTGCAGAATACCTTCTTACCGAACTAGAAAACGGAACATATTTCATTCCTGACGAAATAATAAAAGACATCCTCAACAGGTTTCCAAAATTGAAAGAAAAACACCCGAAGATTCAAGAAATCCTCAACGCGCCTTTTATAATAGATGAAGACAAAAGGGAATTTTTCTTTCTTGATATTCACGACGACGAACTTCAGCCCTTGTACAGTGAAATAGAAAACCTTGCAAAAGCTGGCGTTAGAGGGATAATTTTTGAAAGGAAAGCAGGTTTTGTTCACATAAATTATGAGAGCGCTCATCCTGAATTGAAAAAAGTTTTGGATGAAATCGCCGAAAAGATTACTCGCAAGCTTTTTGAAATCATGGTATATGATACAGCGTATTATTATTACCTTATGATAGAAAAACCTTCACTCCTTAAGCGGGGAAACGCAAACGCTGTGCTTTTTATAAAATCAGAAGGCGTTCCAGTTCCGAACGTTGTTGTGGTAGACGCTTTAAACCGCTTCCCAAAGCTGAGAAAAAAGTATCCCGAAATCACGAAAGAATACAAAAAGTTTCTCAAATAAAGTTTCAATCGATGTTTGAAAGTTTCTTCATAACTTCGTTGAAATGAGAAATTGCGTGTCCCGCTGATTTGCCAGACACTGCTGAAATACTAGCAGTAATCCCGTGAGTTAAACCTCCACCTAAAGCTCCTGTAAACCCTGTCCAAATCCTTTCTGCTGTGCTGTGAGACGCGTTGCCCATGAATCCTGTCACACCTCCTGAGTAAGCGCCCAACCATACTGCAGAAGCTACGCCTCCAGCAACCATTCCCGTTTCAGAAACAATCTGATAAGTAGCGCTCGTGTAAGGTGCAAGTATTGTTACAGCAACCATTGCAGTCAGGACTGCCGTAATTGCTACCCACTGAGGCTGAATTCCAGCAAGCCTGAACATGTTCGCGCTTGAGTTCCAGTTCTGCAAAAGATAAGTTGCCAAAGAGAGCATTACAGAAGACAAGATCGAAGCGAGCATTAAACCGAACAAAGTGTCTTCAATGATCCTTCCTAATTTTTGCGTGTAGTAAAAATCCCTAAGAGCAATAGAAAGCGGGAACATCACAATCATGCCCGCTAAGAGAAGAATCCTTACAGTCCCGAGCATGTAAGACATTATCCAAACGATTACCGCAACGACAAAGTATCCAATCGCAAGAAGACCCGTTTCAAAAAGCGTGATTGCGTTTATTGTGCTTGGGATAATCATGTAAGCTTCTAGCAGTGCAAGGTTCCCTTGAGCAATAAGCCACGCGCCTTGCTGGTTTGCAACGCTCGGATAAGCAAGAATTTCTATGTTCAAAGTATTCATCAAGTACGCTATCTTATCGTAAAAGAACGGGAAGATCAGCATTATGAGAATGCCTCCTGCTATTTTTTCAAGAACACCTAACAATGATGTAGTTTTGCGCCTGTCAGGAGTGAGAAGGTCAAGAAAAGCAATCGGAATTAACACAATTATTGCCACGACCATGAGTAGGTTGTAGTAAGGACCTAAAGGCAAAGCAGGATACTCCTGAGAAGGAGAAGTCGCATAAGCGTAAAGCATTGTGTCATTAAACTGAGGCAAAGCGATTATCGTGTTATACAGGTCGATAGGCGCCCATGCATTTCCTCCTACGCTCGTAAGTTCAGGTCCGATCGGCGTTCCGTTCGTGCTTTCGGGTAGCACGTTGTAAACGTAATACGTGAAGCCATCCACCACGTTCGGAGTCGTGAAGTTTGCAAGCTGTCCAACGTAATAATATTGCTTAGAAAATTCCATAGGAACCGTTGTGTTTGAGCCACCAGGATAATAGAACGTTACAGAGCCGACAAGTTTCAAAGGCGCGGGAATTTCAGAAGACGTAGTAGCCGTGATTGTCGTGTTTGAAGTCGCAGAAGCCGAAGCAGAAGCCGAAGCAGAAGCGCTCACGTTCGATGCGTGCGTGCCTCCTCCTATCGAAGATGTTTTAGAAGTAGTTGTTTTAGAAACGATTGCAGAATTGTTCACGTAATACCACGAACCTCCTATATAAACAGAACCGTAAGCGTAAGAAAGCGGGACTTTCAGATACAACACACGTTGCGTATTTATCTTATTCATTGAAAGCTGAACTTCTCCAAAAGGACCCGAAAGCGAAGCATGAGTAGGCAAAGGCACAATAAGACCGAAAAGCAAAAGGGACAAGACTGCTAAGTAAGAAAACTTCAAGAACATGCCTTTTGCGGAATTAAAGCTTCTCATCAAACTTAAATGCCGTAACCCCTTTTAAAACCCAAAAAACAGAGAAACGCATTTTTAAAGCACCATCGCATAAAAATTTGAAATGAAAGACTACGAGTGTGAAAAGTTAAAAGCGCTCGCGATAATAATTTCGGAGAACCTTACGTATGCGCCTGAAGACGAAGTTATCCGTAAAATAAAAGAAAAAATACCAGAACTCACGGAGTCGGAAATTTTAGACTGGATTAACTGTGCAAAAAGATTGCTTTTCAAAGAGGAATATCTCACAAAAGAAATAAAGAAAGAACTAAAACTGTGGGACAACATAGACTAATTTGAAACATTAAGCATTTTTTCTTTCTTGCCTATTTCCCGTAATATTTCTTCGCGTAGAACTGTTTCAAAGCTTCAAAAAGTGATTGCAGGTCATACCTGTTCTCTGATATCTGCTTCTTCAAAAATTCCATCCTTTCTTCCATTTCGCTTTTCAGCCTTGCTTCGTCCCATCCCCACAGGTTTTCGAGCATCTTCAACCTGACAGAGCGAGAAATAACTTCATCAACGCTCTCAGGGTAAATTTTATCCTCTTTCGCGTTCCACCTAAAGATTTCAATAAGCTCTCCAGTCAAAGGGTTTACTTCCTTTGAAACGATTGCCCTCCTAACGACTTCACCGCTTTGAAGCCTAACCCTGTTCACTTGCAAGAAAGAC
>Ga0080003_1001736_pt1 | contig 11030 bp, 14 predicted proteins | sample JossMetagenome_FD_69206 | JGI IMG/M metagenome (GOLD analysis project Ga0080003, IMG submission 69206) | Hot spring microbial communities from Joseph's Coat, Yellowstone National Park, USA - JC2_E (SPADES assembly) (version 2) | ecosystem: Environmental > Aquatic > Thermal springs > Hot (42-90C)... | reverse complement strand
GGGATTGAGGCGTACCAAGCATTCCTCGTTTCATCATAGTATATTTCTAGTCTGCCTTGCTTGCCGTGCCATCTTAATCTACCCGTAAAACTAATTTCCAACTTGAAGAACTTGAGGATTAGCTTATGATTTTTCTCGTCCACTACATAATTATCCTCCCTCACGACTAGTATTAGCTTCCTCCCATTCTCATTCTTCCAATAACTTGGCGGCGAAACGCGATCCATGTGGGGAGGCAATTTGTTTTCCTTCCTTCTTCAGTTTTAGGAGGGAGAAGAATGAGTTCCACGCCTCATTATTCTTATTAAGCACTTGCTGCGCATTAGCACTACCCAACTCACCCCTATACTTCCCATAATACTCATCATACGTCCCCTTAAAATCAACCCTCCCCTCACGAAAGAATTGCTGCCTCCTCTCATAATTAATCTCATTAAAGAGTTTAGCGGAGGTGTCGGCTAGTCTTCTGAGTTTTCTTTCTTGAAACCCATTTGGTAGGAGGCGAATCACGATGGTTCTCTTATTGTGTTTAATTTCTTTGATGCCCTCTCCCGGTATTGCGGGGGAAGTCGGCCTCCGCTCCTCATTCTCTGAAAATTGACCGGAAGAGGGCATCCTAAAAAGGGATAGTAGGAGGTTTTTAAACCTTATCCGCAACTCCTAACCTGACCTTGTCCCTGTGCTTGCTGTATTGCCTGGCAGTTACACGTGGATTGGACGTATTGGCACATCAGACATGCTATTTGGCACAAGTACTCGGGCGGTATCGGCGGCGGAGTTGGCGATGGAGTTGGGGTGGGACTCGGCGATGGTGATGGAGATGGACTGGGAGTTGGTAAGGGAGTTGGGCTCGGCGAGGGGGTTGGAGTTGGAGTTGGCTGTCCGCCGTATGGGACTAGGTGGAGGACGTTGGCTATCTCATTGGGGTCTATGAATGCCGACAGTTCCTCGCTTCCCGCGAAGCCTTGCCCAAGGAATGTTCCATCCTCGTTGAAGCCGACGGAGCCTGAATCGCCCGGTTCAATTATTGGCGAGGTTATTATCACGTCGTTCACGGTGCGCGTGAAGCAGTCGTAATTCACAAGGATTGATGCATGGATTGATTGAACAGTTCCACATTGAATGCCTGTCGTTCTTCCCGAATGACATATTGTCTCCCCCACGTCGGGGGTCCTATACTCTCCGTTTAGGCTCACTTCGTGGCCGAAGTGCTCCTTGCTCCCGCATATGTAGTTGCTCACCTGGATCCCTTGGTTCAGCTTAATGGCAACGGTGTCGGTCGTCTCATCAACTGGCTGCCAGAAGTTTGGAGTTACTTTATAGACCTTGCCTATCTCATCGCCGAGGATCCCGCCATCCAGCGGCGCCGGCTGACACATGGGTCTGTCCATGACGTTGTTGCCGTCGAGACATGTCTCGACGAATTTGGTGCAGTGGGCACATGTTACCCAAACTATTTCGCCTGTGTCCCTATCTATGAATGGGCCTGTCGATGAGCATGCCCCAAGTACCCCGCAGTCGCCCACGGATGCGCCGGGCAACAGCGGCCTATCCTTTGACTTGAAGCATTTGGGCAAATCCAATTGCGACTTCACTCCCTTGCATGCTTTACGAAAAAAGGACGCCAATCTCGAAAAGGCCGATTTTTTGGCGTTTGATTTTGATTTTGATGGTAGTATGCTGAGCATTTTCGCCTCAACCACCTTTACCTTAAATTGTTTTTCCCCGATGCTATACGTATTAGCCACATAGATCTGCTTCCTCGCCCTCGCCTTATCGTAGTAAAGGACTAGCACGTACTCATCATCATCCTTCCCAATCCCGATTCCCCAATAGCCCGTGTCCGGGTTAACTACATCGGCTTTTATTTTTTCCTTGAGTTGCATGAGTTCCTGTGGAACCTCTGCCATATGTGTTTAACGGAGCCCGCCTTAAATGTTTTACGGTAACGGCGAGCGGCTGCCATGATGTAACACTCGTGGTATTATACCGTGTTGTTTATTAACCCGTGCCGCTGGAGTTCCCCCATGACTAAGCCCGGCCACAGAGTTGTGAACCTGAGCGAAAACGTGTACAACAGGCTAGATGAAATTAGGAGGGAAATAGCTAGTGTACGGGGCGGACACCCCTCCATTAACGACGCCGTTTTGCTCCTGCTGGATATATACGACAAGTACGCGAAGATTTATGGCGACCCAATAGCATCAACTAAGCCCGTTAAGCCCGTTCTAGAGGTCAAACCGATAACCGTCGATTTGAGGGATGAAGAGGTCGTCAGGAGGTATGTAGAGGATCTAAAGAAGAGATTGGGGCTCGGCTGACCATATTCGAGACCCCCCTCCACCCAGGGGGGTATGATAAAACTAACGGCAAACCTCGCCCCTTTTAGGCGGGGAGGAGGTCAGCTGCGGAATGGATTCGCACAGCCCCCACTGGAAAGGCTTTTAAATTATTGGTGGAGTAAAGATTTATGGCAAACTCAAATTTCAAGGGGTTGGATTTAAAGAGGGCGGCCACTGGGATAATGGTGGGTCTGCCCTTCCTATTGCTCAGCGCGGTTAATGTGCCGCTCGGCATTGTCTCATTCATAACGATCTTTGCCCTATTCTACCTCAAGAGGTTCCTATACGCATCGTTGTTATCCCTCGTCTTCTATATCGTCGCCGTGATGGTATTCTTCGGCGGCGCCTATTCCACTAACCCGGTCATGGGGCTTGCCTATATGGCGATAGCAATGTTGTTGCCCCTACTGGTTTACGGCCTTGACTTCAAGATCGCGGTGGACGCCTACTCGCAATTCATATCCCCAATTCTCGGTCTCGGATCGCTGGCGTTGATGTTCGTGCCATTCCCGGGGCCGGCGTTGGGGTTGGGCTACGCCGTTGCCTCCAGCATCACGAGCAAACGCGAGGTGTTCAGCATCTATTACCTTCCGCCCCTCGGCTTCATCATTGTTTACTTGACATCGGCATTATTCACTGGGACTCCCATCGGCATGGGGCTCAGGCACGTGGTTCTCTCCATGCAGGACCTGCTCCTATACGCTGGGGCGCTCCCCTCAAGGCCGCTGTACGCGGTTGCGTTGATCGGCTCATTCATACTCGCCATGTTATCCTCATTCGTTGTGCCGAAGTCCCTCCTCGTGAGGCGAGAGATGCGTGTTAGGGATGCAGCCGTGACCACGGCCGGCATCGGCGCTGTCTCGACCATGGCCCTCAAGCCGTTTTTCATTAATCCGCATACTAGGATTGACGTTAGGAGGTACATGACCACGGTTAGGAAGTTCATGGGCTACTTAACGCATTCGAGGATTTCGATCGCCATGATTGTCTCCGCATTGGCTGGACTAGTGCTTTCCCTACCGCTCGGGGCGTGGAGTCTACTCGCGCTCGCGGTCTCAGGCATTGGCGTGCTTGTTGGTGTTTACGCTGCTGCCTACGTGAGTGATTTGGATACTTTGAAGAGTTTGTTCAGCGGGATATTGGTTGATGTTCCGAACGAGCAAGAACTTGAGCAGTTGTTCAAGGAGAATTGGTTGGCGTTGATCGGCATGGATGAGTTGAAGGATAGGCTCGTCAAGACGTCGATGTCTTTCGAGGACGTCCCAGGCGTTAGGCCGATTCACGGCATATTGCTTTACGGTCCCGCCGGCACTGGAAAGACCGCTCTGGGTATTGGGTATGCGGCTTGGCTCGGGCTGAATAGGGGATTCAACCTCTTTGTGGTGAGGGCCGGCAGAATCCTCCGCGGAGGACCATATGACGCGGCCCACAGGCTTGATCTGATCTTCCAATTGGCGGAGGCCTATCAGCCAGCCGTGATTTATATTGATGAGATAGATGCATTAGGCAGGGTTAGGGAATCGCCCGATGCCCCAACGTACTTAACAACGTCCGTGCTCCTTCAGGATGTAGACGGCATTGTGTCCAGGTATGCGAAGGTGCTCGTCATCGGCACCACAAACAGCAAGGACGTGCTCGATCCCGCCTTGGTCAGGCCCGGCAGGCTCGGCGATATGTTGATTTACGTGGATAGGCCTCCCAAGGACTTGGTTAGAAAGATCATATTGGGAATAGCGGAGCAGAAGAAAGTGACTATTCCAGTCGACTTGCTCGATAAGGCCAGCGAGGTGCTTGAGACCGGGGCCGATGCGGAGAGCTTCGTGAACTGCGTTGCCCTAAAGGAGAAGCTCGGCCTTGAGGGCGAATTAAGCGAATGCCTTAAGGCAGTGAGCACTGGATTGCCGGCATATTGAGCGGGGGCAAGTTTTTAAAACACTAACCCATTTTAATTACTATGAGCTACGCTTCAACTAGTACCCAAGCCAGCATAACGGTACAGGGCGGATCGTTGGCGCTTACTGTGGATCCTAGTCCGCCATGGGTTCCTGGCCAGACTTTAACGTTTTATGTCCAGCTATCTGCGCCTGCATGGACAACGGATACCGTGACCATATATGCCAATGGCATATCCATAGCCTCGGTTCAAATACCGGGCGGCACCGGCGGTTCAACTACTTGGACTATTCCCCAAAGCTACGCTGGGCAGAGCGTGTCCTTCACTGCAAAGGATACGCTGTACGGTGCGACGAGCAATGCGGTTAGTGGATCAATTCTCTACCCAACCAAGATATCGATATCAGTGCCCTCCACCGTTTACGTCAATCAAACATTCAACGTGAGCGGCACGCTTCAATATGAAAACTCCTCCGGTAGTTGGGCTGCGTTGTCCGGTGCGACCGTGACTGTTAGGGGTAGTTGGGGCGGTTCAGCCACGGCCACCACGAACAGCAGCGGGCAGTACACAGCCACATTAACTGCCCCATCGTCGTCCGGCACGTATACGGTGACGGCGTCCTTCGCCGGGAGTTCGAGTGTGGCGGCTGTGACGGGCTACTCGCCTTTGGCGGTCTCAACATCGCCCGGTGCATTGCCTACGATCGCGCTTCCTAATTGGACTTGGTGTTTGGCTAGCTTCGCGGCTGGGTTGGTCGTTGGCGGACTCATTGGGTATGGCGTTGCGAGGAGTTAAATTTATTAGGCTCCCATTTATCGTTAAATCATGAACAGCGAGGATGTATTGGCGATAGGGTTAACGATTGCCTTGCTTGTGTTCCTCAGCCTAGCTTACCTGTATCCACAATACGCGGGCGGCTTGCTGGCTGCAGCCATGTTTATCTCCTTAGCCGACGGCTATGTTATACATAAATACTCGAACAACTTGAGGGATTTCAAGGAGTTCGAGAGGGATATGCTTGATGTAAAACAATATTTGCTCCAAGCCTTGCAGGGGGAGGGCTCAAAATACGTCGATTTAGTCGAGGAACTGATTAAGGTTGAGCAGGACCTGTTGAATGGAACAGATATTAAGGCCGTTAAGGAGAGAGTTAAACACATAAAGAAGTAATCATTCCTAGTAAGGTTTAAAACCAGTATTCGTATTTTTAATTATGCCGTGCCTAACCGATAAGGATGGGAAGATAATCTTGTGTGCCGACACACAGGAGGATATCGATCGCGCGCTCGTGCATAGTGGACAGGGCAAGGAGCTCCTGGATAATTTCGAGCAATTGATTAGGTCCATGGCTAAACGCGAGGTGTAACTGCCGTGACGTATAGGGTACTAATCACCGATGAGTACGGGTACACGGATGTGCTTGCCGATGGGTTTGATACAAAGGAGCAGGCGGAGAAGTTTGCCAAGGACATCAAGGGGTATATGTGGCATCCCCAAGATGTTAAGCTTAGCATTGAGGAGGAACCATATGATTGGCTTAATCTATTCCTTATTGGTGTGCCGATCATTGGCGCTGCCGCCGTCGCATTGCTCTATGGTCTGGGAGCGTTAAAGTTAAATTCATTGTCTCAACCTAAATTTTAATGTCGCAAAATGAAAACCCGTGCATAGCGCAAGGATTTGATGGGGGCATCTCATACGGCATAACCAAGGAATATGTTAGGACTAGGGGTTGGGGCGTTTGGCAAGCCTTTAGGGAGGTAGTTCAAAATGCACTTGACGAGATGCAATACGTCACTAAAAAATGGCCTGCATCCTATCCATGTAATAGCACGCCCTTCAATACAATTGTGAAGGATACGGGGAGGGGCATAACCGTTAAACACCTGCTCATCGGCACTTCCGAGAAGCCCGAATGGAGTAGGGGCAAGTTTGGGGAGGGGCTTAAAATAGCGTTAATGACTTTTCTGAACCAGGGCATACCTGTTGAAATTAGGGCCGGAGATAGGCGGATAGTGCCGTTATTCGTTACTACCAATGTGGATGGCGTCAATGCTGAAATGTTTTATATATGTTATAAAAAGGAGCCGGAGCCCATAACTGGCACCGAGGTTCGTATTGCGAACTCAGTCTTGTGCCAACGATTTAGGAAGAACTTCGTTCAAGGATTGCCCATTGACTGCATAAAGAATTTTACAATCAGGAAAAACGATGAGGACATGATCATATGGTGGGAGAACATTCTTGATTGTGATGATGCTAGGGGCAGGATCTACGTTAGGGACATTTACGTTAGGGACATGCCTGCATTATTCGGCTACAACCTGTTTGATGTTGGGCTATCCGAGTCCAGGGATATCGCCAACGAATCAGATATAAGGCGTGGCATAGATGATTTATGGAACCATATAATAGATGCTTTGAATTTAGCACGGGAACAGCCCGGAACCTATAATCCTCAGCATGTTGAGCAATGGACCGAATTGTTGAGGAAGTTAATTGATGGTGCGTTAAAGGCAAGCATGAACAACGGTAACCAAGTGGAGACTGAGATTTATCCAGCCACTGCGAGCGGCGGCGTAGTTGCCGATTTGTTCGCAAAAATGTATGGTAAGGACGCCGTTGTTGTCACGGATCCCCAAACACTTGAGCTCGCCAAATACTACGGCATGAATCCCATATTCTTTTGCACCAAGCAGTTTTGTAGCTGGCTACGCTATATGACCGAGACCTATGAGAGGATGGAAAAGAAGGCCGGCAGCATAGCTAACATCGTGCCCAAGGATAAGTTGCCCTCTCCGCTTAAATGTATAATCGATGACCTTGAGCAAATCGCTTATCACGTCACCAAGGGCACGATATACTCAACGGGATACTTTAAGGATAAAATTGAGTATGCCTACTTAAAGCGAGGCGTCTGCGGCCAAGCTAGGTATGAAGCGAAGAGCGAAATCGCCCTCAGCATTCCATGTCTTAGCGAACATTGCAACCCCAACAACTTCGATACGGTTGAAGAGGCCGCAACTAGGTGTGTTAGGGAGTACATGAGCACTCTACTACATGAGATTGCCCACATCGCGAGCAGATCAACTGATGGTACCACTGCATTTGAACGAGAATTAACCGCCGAGTTGGGCTTCGCAGTAACAAATACCCTTGAGAACTCCAAGGAGATATCAGAACTCGTTAAAGACATCGAGGACAAGATGAAAAAATGTGAATAAGTCTTTTTAGGGACTCCCCTGTATAGATTAGTGTGACCGCGAGCCGTTTGTTGCCATTTGTTCCACCCATGGCTTATATTTGCCCGTTAGCTTGCATCTGATCGTATCTGTTTTGTTGCACTCGGCCAAGCCTAACTCTGCTATGCGGTATACCGCAGTGTAGATCTTATGGCGATCGGGTCTGCTGACCAATTCATACGGTAGGTCATAGACGCACGATATGATATCCCTAATTGTCTCATGCCCCATCGCTATGCATGCAAGGATTTTGCTCCTCAATTGGCTCATCCTAGTCGTGTTGGTGACGAATGTGCGGTATATCACGCGTTTAACGCAGTCGACGTATATCCTATCCCCATCGACTCTGCCGTTAACCGCCTTGGCCAACTCGTTTAGGTCCAATCCATCGCCGTCGAGCATGCCCGTGATGGCGTTGACTATCTTATTATACATCCTATTGTCGGAGATGTTGGTGGTCATGAAGATGTGCGGTCCATCGATCTGGAATTGGACGAAGCACCCCCCGCGTCCGCTTTCCCTGGCCTCGAACTGGGCCACGTACTTGCCAACCAAGCTTGGGTCGCTCCACAGGGGGCTGTCCCTACAAACCACGTAGACGACTCCCGCGTCCTCGCTCACGGGCATTATTTTCACGCCGTACAGGCTCAATACTCTAAGCACGTAAGCGATCTCGCTGAGTTGATTGGGGTAGACATAATCCTTATTGGTTGTGGCATAGAGGCGTCTGTCCGCGAATTCCCTCACCTCAATGGGCCTTATGAAGACGCATCTGCCGTGTGCGTGTTCTATCTTGAACCTAAGGTACTCGGTGACGGCATCAATGACCCTCATTCGATCACCTCCATATAAATATCCTTGCTTCCGCACACGGGGCATTGTAGTTTGAACCTCTTTAATTCGCCGATGAGGTGGCCAATGTTGCCGCCGTTGCTTGGCTGCATGATGAGTAGGTCGTGGCCGTTTTTGCAACGCAGTGCGAGGGTTGTGGTGGAGTCGGTCCACTCCATGATGTGCGTGATCTCCGTCCTAGACCTCAACTGATTGATGTATCTCTTTACCGTATGAAGGAATTCGTCATCATCATCTCCGTCGCCGAGCGCACGGTCGAGCACGTGCAACGCGTACAGCATGGCGTCGTATTTGGAGCCGGGCGAGTTGCCGAAGAGGTCGGGGTATTTCTCCGCGATCCTCTCCGCGATGGCCCCAATGACCTTGTATTTATTGTCGCTCATTTGATCGCCTCGTCGTGAGGGTTTTTTTTCGAGTTGCATTCGTTCTCACCACCGGCTAATCCTTGCCTGTCCGATTTTAAAGCTTTGCGAAACCGAAGAGCTTAAAAACTAGTTTTGCTTCCGCGGGAAACCACTGGGTCTTCCCGAATCATTCTTCTCGAATGGCATTTCATGAAAATAATATTTAAAAATGGGGATTGGGTTAGTTAGTTATGGAGAATCAAAGGAGCCCCGAGGAGGCGAAGGATGCGGAAGCCCTCCCCGGGATCGCATTCCCCTCTTGGGGAATCGTTATAAAAGGCACAGTGCCTATTTTTAAATCTTTCTCTCGGTGGTGAGAAGAATATGTCCACACTCTCAACTCTCCCTCCCCATGGCTCATCACGCGTTTTGCGGAATCCGAAGAAACCCACAGCTGCTCTCTCTCGCCTGGGTAGGACTGAGAGGATTATCCTCTCCTACCTGGCCAGATCGGAGCTGGCCAAGCAGTTCAGAATTGCCGACATCGTTTATGCCACTTCCCTCTCCACAAATGCCGTCTACTCCGCTCTGCGCCGCCTTAAGGAGCGCGGCTTCGTGAGGAAGGATGAGAGGGGCCTCTACTCCCTATCGGATTGGCTCGATGCTCTATTCCTAAACGGTTTCACCGTTCCAGCGAATGTGGAACCCGAAGATAAACCCGACGATAACCTGGGGGGTCATCGCCTGGCTGATGGGCGTGTGTTAGCAAGTTCTCCCTCCTCCGGGTTGGCGAGCCGCTCCTCTCCCTCCCCGAATTCGCCTGTGGTTGCTAGTTCTTCCTCCTCTGTTAGTTCCTCGCCTGCTTCCCCTAATTCCTCTGCTTCTGCTGGTTCTGCTTCCTCCTCTTCTTCTTCTGGTGTTGGTTGGGGTGTTCTTCGCTTTCATTTCCTTCTTCCTAAGGATAAGGATAATTGGTTGGCCTTCTTCGTCTCCCTTCTCTTGGTTAAGCTTTTAGTCGATTTCTCCTTCTCCTTGGTTCGTTCTCGCCTGGAGCGTGTTTATGGTCCTTGGAGGCTTCGCTTGTTGGCTTCCTCCGTTCGTTCCCTGTTTCGTGATCTCACCTATTATTCTCCCTCTCTCGTCCTGGGTTGCCACGGCCGTTATAATGGTAGTCCCGGCTCCTTTTCCCCTCTCTTGGATTGTGCTTCGGAGTCTCACTCTTATGAGCGTGGCCTTGACCTTATCGTCCCAGGCTGGCTTGCCGAGACCGTGGATGACCTCCTCTCCATTTTTAAGGTGTATAGTAAGACTCCTTCCCAAATCAAGGACGGCAATCCCTCCTATTATGACTCCCTCCTTCAGCAGTTCGGCACTCCTCCATCCCCTCCCGACTCCTTTTCCCTGGTTTTCTCTCTTCTTCGCTCCATTCGGTTGAAGGTGAGGGTGAGGTGATGTGATCCTTTGCAGCGTTCCCGTTACCGTGGATGGTTGCCTCCTGGTTACCCCATCCCTTCTTCGTTTTGTTTCCCCCCTCGATTGGTTATCCCCATTTCAAATTTTCGATATTGGGGTGAAAATTGCGTCCATTCATGGCCTAAGCGGCAAGCTTCGTTTTGCGTTTAGGACGTATACGACATACGTGGATACACTTCAAAGGGATCCCCCATACGCCGTGAGGATCCTTATTCCGGATGATTGGGAGGTCAACTCCCACATCAAGTTGGCCAGGGCGTGGTTGGGGAGCGGGGAGCGCAGGCTTCTGCTCTCAAGGTTGAGGGATTTGGGGGTCGATATTCAAGAGATCTTGGTTATAAGGCGCGTTCTGCATGATGGGGTGGACCTTTCCCTGTTTAGGGAGTTCTTGGGCCGGGGCCTCCTTTACGGGATCCCGCTCCACATCAGCAATGCCATGGTTGATTCGAACATTAGGTGCAGCGCCCATCCAGATGCCTGCATTCATCATGCCCATTCCATCATTGATGCCTTGAGTGAGGTGGATGAAAAAGCCGAGTTCCACTTGATGGGCCCGCCGATTAGTAGGGTCTTAACCAAGTTGATGGGTCATCCCAGAGTGGTTAGTGCGGATACGACGAGCCACAGGGTGGACCTTAAGCATATGAGGATTGAGGGCGTCTCGATTTTGGCGTCCCTGGCGAAATACCTTAAAAATAAATTATAAATGCTGTGTATGGGATTGACCCAATATGGGCGAGACACATGAAAACGAGGGAGGGAAAATCCGGCACTTAATGCGATATTAAGGCAGTTATTTAAACTTTTCTTTTAGCCTTATGTTAAGGACTTTAGTAGTGCTTCAGCTAGCTTCTGGCTGAATTTTGGTGGTACTGAGTCGGCG
>Ga0080003_1001735_pt1 | contig 11031 bp, 11 predicted proteins | sample JossMetagenome_FD_69206 | JGI IMG/M metagenome (GOLD analysis project Ga0080003, IMG submission 69206) | Hot spring microbial communities from Joseph's Coat, Yellowstone National Park, USA - JC2_E (SPADES assembly) (version 2) | ecosystem: Environmental > Aquatic > Thermal springs > Hot (42-90C)... | reverse complement strand
TAATGGCGTAAATCTTCAAAAACACCACTACTCATACCTAAGTGTTTGGGCTACTTATCAACAAGCACATGAATGCCCTTGCTGAGGACATCCTTAGCAACCTTAGCATGGGGGCTTGTGAGAGTTACGATGCTTACTACGTCTGGGTTCTCCTTCTCAATCATCTCCATGTAGTCCGTGTAGTACCTCACCTTGAATTCCCTACCAACCTCCTCAGCTCTCCTCTGGTTAACATCGGCAACTGCCACAACCTCGACGTTGGTAATTTGGTGTAGGGTATTAGGTGCCTACTCCTACCGTGGCCACCAACCCCAATCACCCTAATCCTAACCTTATCCATGTGTAGGCCGCTGCGTCTGGGGTTTAAAGTATTGAATGTGGAAACCTCATTAAAAAGCCGGTTAACCCTAGGGGTTGATGATGAGACGTGTTAGGTAGGATTTAATGGCAGCTAAGTGCCCATTCAAGATTCTCTTTAGCCCGCTTAGTCCTCCCACCATTAAGTAACCTAACGTCGTCATGCCCGTAGACTAATGCATTTTATTCGCTTATCAAAGTCTTAATGCTGCCCTTCTCAGTATAGGGTCGCTGAGCACGTATTCATTGTTTACCTTCTCCACGATACCGTGATCCATCAACTCCTTGAGCAGTACGTACAGCGACTTGTCGTTTAATGCCTTACCCTCGGCACTCTCAATGAGACTTTTAAGTTCCCTCCAATTCCTCTTAACGGTTAACTGTTTAATCAGTATCCTGTACCTGGCACTCCTTCCTGTTAGGAAATTCCTCAGCTCACCTAGAGCTAGCTCAATTGCTGATTCGAGCACCTCATCAAGGGAGCGCTTGCCCTCAACTGCCAATTGATGACCGATGTATGTTAACCAACCAATAACCCCATCTAACTCATTAACTATTAACATTAGCAATTCATCATTGGGTTTAATACCATATTGCTCAAATCCACGTTTAAGAAATTCCATGGACTCATCTGGACTTAGCCTTCTGGTATTTATGAACCGTATATACCTACCAAAGAGTGGTGCCTGGGGGTTCCTAACTTTGAGGAATCTATCAAGAACGCCCACCTCAGATCCTGTCAATAGGAATCTAACGTATTTTAGATTATCGTATGCATATGCAAGTAATGCGTTGAAGTTTATCCACGTTATCTTACTTAATTCCTGAGCCTCATCAATGGCAATTACGATAGGCATGCCCAGCTCACTACCCAAGTCATTTATTGAATCCAGTAGCTCGGTAATTCCTATTCTACGCATTTTATTGGGTTTAAGCTCCACGGATAATGGTGCTATAGTGAACCTAACCCAATCAATCTCGGATAAAGCTTCCTTGATCCTATCAATGAGTGAACCACTGCTCTTTAATAAATTCCTAATTCCTCGCTCAAGTAATTTGGCGAAATCTGATTGTGTAGGTCTCGTTGGGAATCTTGGGTCTAGGTAAATGTATGGATAACCCGATTCGTTGAGGGCAACCCTCATTAATGACGTCTTACCAGTTCTCCTCAATCCCCTAATCACGATAATCCTCTCATTAGTGATACCATTAATTACACTATTCAATTCCATCTCGAAATCGAACAAGTCCGCCTTAGTGCTCTTGGGCTCTAGATCGAATAGCATATACCAAGTTACTTACACTAGGGGTAAGTAATAACTCTTTTTAATGCGGTAATTAATTTTTATTTTAATCAAAACCACTCACTCGGGTGGTATTTCCCTATAAATCATCGCTATGTCTATACCCCTCTTTAGGTTTATGTATTTAGCAACGGCGTATATCACGGCACCCAAACCAATTAGCCCGAGTACGTAGGCAAGCCCTGGGTAATATAGTTGGAAGGGTGATAACGATTCAATAACGCCGAAGTATGGGTTGGTAAATGCTTCATAGCCGAGTAGCCCGAGTGGTATAAACGAGAGTGCTGCGGCAATCAACATGCCATTACTACCCTCAGCCCTAGCCGCCTTAATACCTGCAATGGAAACTAGGACTAGGTATACTATGGCCAGTGGTGTGTAGCTGTAAAGGGCTTCGTAACCATACGGACTTATTATTGGGAAGGCCAGGAAGAATGCTGTGGCAGCCAAATCAAGGAGGTGGGCGTACATGGGCGAACCCCACCTATTCAACCTAGAGAAGATCTCTGGAAATAGGCGGTCGAAGGAGAAGGCGAATATGTAGCGTGCAAACACGACAATGCCAAAGGCCATTACGAAGAACTCCCAGGCAATCAGCCCAAGCCCAATGAACCACTGTAGTACCTCGTTGTGTGCCAGGTAGATGGCTACGGTCCAGAAATTGTAGATACCGCTTGGGTAGTAGGTCATGTTGAAGCCATAGCCTGCGGCCAGATCCATCAGTAGGAAGGGTATCGTTATGAGGATCACGGTTAATAAGCTACCGAGTATCTCATTGTAGAGCAAGCCCTCCCTACTCCTTATCTCCGCGGCCACGGCGGGTCCCGCATAGAGCCATATGTAGGCGAAGGATGCGAAGTATGGCACCATGTAGAGGGTCGTGTATAGATTAAACGAGGGCCCTGTGTAGGGTTTCTGATTGGTTAGGTTGAAGTACCTCAGGAAGGGCGTTATCTCACCGTGGAAGTTGGGTATTGACAAACCGACAACGACCATGGCGGCCAGCGTACCTAGTATTGCAAAAATTCCCAGTGCTGTGGTTAGCTTAAACCCAGCGCTTGGTCTTACTATGTTGATTAGAATCATCACTACGAAGGCTATTAGGGCCAGTCCATAATCGAACCAAACATTCCTAGTGCTGAATACGGTATTTGCCAGGTTCACTAAACCCTGTAATCCATGTGAGTACCCTATTACGAGTAGCACATTGTTTATTGCCGTAACCGAGAAGAAGGCGGATAGGGCGAAGAAGGGTGGCATGTTGAAGGCCAGGGCTATACCCATTATCGAGCCCAACCCACCATGTAATCTCCTCGTTATCCACACATAATCGCCGCCAGTCCTCGGTATCCTAACTATGAAGTAGGTATAAAGGAGGACCAGGGGTAGTGTTAGTGCGAAGGTTATTAGGCTCGACAGCCACAAAACGGCGCCTGGTATTACGAAGGGGCTTATGCCTATGAATATTGCCAGACCAGCGCCCATGTTGGCTACATTAAGCATTGTTGCATCCCATAGCGATGCCTTTTTCACAAGACCCGTGCTCTCCCTAACGAAAAGCGACACAAGACTCACGGGGGCTGAGTACTAACTAAAACGCTTCTGCGCAAGAATTTACCTAATTAAATTGGTCAGGTATTGGTTTATTATGCAAAAAATGCTTGGTTAATACTTCCCCGATGTTAAGGATCATTCATACCTAAGTGTTTGGGCTGGTGGTATCCTCATCGCCCTAGTTGCAGGTGCTAAGGCCGCAATAATGTTTATGGCTATTGGCAGTAGGAACAATAATGTGTAATCAAGTGGTGTTAATTCGAAGGGCAGCGGTATTGCTGAGGAAGAAGACCTAAATGGACCACCAAACCTACCTGCCCCACCCGCCATCACCGTGCTTGGTGATGGTAGGAGGTGGGCCACGGTTATTAAGAGGACAATACCTATTACCGAACCTATTAAAGCCATTATTAGGGCCTCCATTATGAGCAACAGCGGTATTGACCTGCCACTAAACCCCACAGCCCTCATTATACCGAACTCCCTAGTCCTCTGTATTACATTGAGCATCATTGTATCGAAGATCCAAATCCCAATTATGACGAAGCTTATCCCAGATACGAAGGCGAGGAAGACCTCAAGCACTGTGAAGAATTGATTAAGGCTACTAAGTAGTGTAGATAGGTTCAGCACTTGATCCATTGGAAACAAAGCCTTTAACTCATTGGTTACGTAATTAACGTTATTTGGGTTATCAACGTAAACTATGACGCCAGCGGCAACACCAGACGGATCCAGCTGGCTTAGGAAAGTGCTCTCGTCCATAAAAACCACATTGTTCGGGTTAACGCCAGCCAGGGCTATGGCGCTCTGTTGAAGGACACCACCAACAGTGACTACGAGGTTCCTACCATTAACATCGAGTATCATCACTTGTCCTGGATAAATAACCTGTTGGTTTGTGCTTGTGAAAGCTACATCATAGCCCACTAAGACGAGGCCCGGTCCAAGCACTGGATAGCCAGAGAGTAGGGCATTATTTATTGAGGTTACGCCGTAGAGCTGCTCAAGCTCTTGCATTGTAACCCCCATTATAGTCACTACATGTTCTTGACCATTCACGTACACCCTGGCGCTTATTCCTAGAATAGGTACTGCATTTATCACATGGGGCAGTCTCTCTATTGTTAATACGTCAGTTATTGTCAACTCGGAGCTTTGTCCAGGTATTAGAAATACCGTGTTTGTCCCAAAGACCCTGGTGAAGAAGCTCGTGGTCAACGCCCTATACCCTTGACCAAGGCCCACCGCCAAGCCTAGGGCTAGTATGGCTATTATTATACCCACAATGGCACCAATGGCCCTACCCCTACGCTCCCAAACCGCCCTCCAGGAAAGCCTAAAGTAATCACCAACCCTCACACTAGCTCACCTACTACGGCGTCTAACGAGTAATACCACCACGATTATGACGACTACGGCAATCACAGCCATGGATACCATGATCAAGGTGGCATAGCCTCGGAAGCTATTATGATAATTATCAGCCGAGGTTGGTGGAACTGTGAACCGTGTTGCATTGGTAACGATTTCCACAGGCACTGTATAGTAGATGCTATGGACCTGCCCAAACTGATCTGTGTATGTTATTAGGAATGTTACGGTAGTGTTCATGGGCCTTATAACGGTGAAGCTGAAGGCTGCAGCACTGAGTTGTTGCGAGCTCAGTGTACCCAGGTATGTACTTGGTTGGTTCACAATAGTGAGCCCAGGTCCTGGTATGGCAGTTATATTGAGGTTGTAGGCTGGTACTGGCCCTGTATCTACAAACGTTATTGATACCGAGGCTGTGGAGCCCACGGTAAGTATTGACGGGGCCACCGTGTATCCCGTGACCGTTATACTCGGTGCACTGGCCACACTTAATGCTAAGGTGCCTCCCGTGCTCTCTGGGTAGCCATTCACGTATTGGTAGCTCAGGGTGTATGTTACTGAGGCTGAGCTTGATGTTATTGGTACGGCAATGGGTATCTCCAGGTAATACGTTGAGCCGGGGCTTATCTGGGCTATATCGTATGTAGTGTTTCCTGCGAGTGCTAGTCCGTTTGCTGACGTTATCACAAAGGTCACGTTGTATATAGGCACTGGGTTCACATTCCTGATTCCTAGGACTAATTTTCCAATGCCCACATTTAATGAGGAATTGATTGGATAAATAATGACCTGGCTTGGTGATGCTGGAACAACACTTAGGGATTCCGTGTATGAACCGCTTACGGTATCACCCAGCTGATCAATACCGCTATAACTAATGGTCATGGTCACAACACCGCTGGTCGTTGTTGGCACCAGGTAGGCCGTGATTGTATAGGTAGAGCCAGGGTTCAACGTGCCGATACTTACCGAGCTCATGCCCGGCACCATGGATGCCCCCTGCACAGCCACACTAACTTGAAGGCTGTATATGGCTCCACTACCGTTATTCTCGATCACAATATTCACGGGATTTGCCAGGTTGCCCACGAGGTACGTGGTGTTGGTGATCGCTACAATACTTGGTTCCCCATAGATCACCAATGGGAAGTTCATGCTGGTCGAGCCCGAGCCGGCTACTTGTATGTACGTTGGTATCTGAGCCTTTGGTGATTGTTCATACTGGGCGCCCCAGGTTATTTCTAGGGTTGATTGGCAATTAAGTGGTACAGTGGTATTCACGAGGTATGTTACTGTGAATTGTTGACCCGGTGTTATCCAGCCTATGTAGACTGGGTTCGTTGAGATCACGCTTATTGGTATTGTTGTTCCTGGGCAGGGTATTAATTTAAAATACGTGTTGTATAGGTACGTACCACCCGTGTAGAGTAGCGTTATTGTTACCTTGGAAATACCGGGTGATGTTAATGGCGGAGCCGCAGTCTCGCTGATTACTGTGAAGGGTGGTGGCGTATTTGATTGGGCCATGGTAGTCAAGCCTATCGCCATCACTATGGCCATCGTAAGTACTGCCATTAATCCTTTAGTTATCGATTTAGATATTTTATTTCTCGATATCGAAGTCACGGGTAAGCTGAGAGTAAGGGTTATATAAATCATACTCACCTAATCGACCGTGGATTTCATAGAGATTAAGGATGCTTGGAAATACTATGGTGATTACCCAGCCCTTAGAGGTATTGATTTAACAATAGGCGAGGGTGAGTTCCACTGCATAGTTGGACCTAGCGGTAGTGGTAAAACAACACTACTAAGTCTACTCGGTGGGTTGGATAGGCCTACCAGGGGTTACATCAGGGTCGGCGCCTATGAACTGCACAGGCTCAGCGAGTCTGAGCTTGATAAGTTTAGGAACGAGTACGTGGGCTTCGTATTTCAACTATACTACCTGATACCGAGGATGACCGTTCTCGGGAACGTGGAACTACCACTGATAGCGAGGGGTGTTAATCCCCGTGAACGTAGGAAAATGGCGCTTGAGGCCCTAGAAATGGTTGGGCTGAGGGAGAAGGCGGGTAGGAGACCCAGCGAGCTTAGTGGTGGTGAGCAGCAGAGGGTCGCGATTGCCAGGGCTATTGTGGCCAGACCAAGGCTTCTACTCGCGGATGAACCCACGGGAAATCTAGATACAAGAAATGCCGTGATTATAATGGACATATTCAGGAAGTTGAATAGTGAGTTGGGTATGACGATCGTCATGGTGACGCACAACCTAGAACTAATTAAGAATTGCCACAGGGTTTCGAGGATAAGTGACGGGAAAATACTCAGGACATACGAAGTACCACAGGCGGAAGAGGACATTGGTAAATTAATACAGGAATTAATGAGCGTGTGAATACCGCATCCCTAGGGCATAAGTAAGGGGCACCTAATTAGGTGCTCACTCAATTATTGAGCCGTATATCACATCTATACCCAATTGATTAGCCCTTTCAAACGCCTCCTTATCCACATTGACCGCGACCAGCATCACCCTCTCAATTTTCCTACCCAGTATTTTACCCACAATTGCTGCCTTATCAAAGAGCCACTCCACATCATCAAGCTCAGCGTGGGACTTAACCTCAATTAGGTAAACCTTGTCATCGTGGATATAAACATCAATCTCCAACCTAGCCCCCGGCCTATAATACTTCCCATCAACATCCGTGTAGATGAACTTCTCAACCTTACCAGGCTCAATACCCCTACTCTCAAGCGCATCCTTGTAAATCTTGAGGATAGTCTTCTCAAGGTCAACACCCCACCTCCTGCCCAGCGAACCCATGGCCACCTTTAATTCACCAACGGCCTTAACCAACTCATTAAGAGTTTTTCCATGGCCACTCAATATTTCCTCATGCCTCTTTAGTATTTCCTCATGTCTCCTTAGTATCTCCGTTATTTCGCTTAGTCTCTTATCGTGCTCATCCAATCTCTTTAGGATCTCCTGGAACCCGGTCCTCATGTACTCCGCTAGGGCCTTAACGGCCTCAGCCATTTCCTTAAGCTCCTCAGACCTAGCCCTACGCACAGCCCTCTCCACAACCTCCTCAAGCCTATCCCAATCAATAGAACTCATTGCAATAATAAATACAAATTTAATTTTAAAAAACTAAATGACTACGGAAATCACAATGAATATAAGGAGGGATATGAGGATAGGCACAAAGGTCTTTACGAAACCCGCGTTATAGACCCTCGAGAACAGGTAGGCGAGGAGTAGTGAGCCTATGATTGCTGAGGCTATGTTTAGGCCCAGGAGCGGCGGCATAAGGAGAACACTTTTATGTGCGGCCATGGCATTAACCTCATAGTTTAATAATGGGGTCAGGGCTGTGATGGCACTAAAAATAACACCTATGTAGAAGTAATTACCACTTATCAACCACGTATCGAGAAACCCAGCACTCACCCTAAACACCCTGAGCAACCCCATCATAACAGCAGACATAATCAACCAACCAACCGGCAAACCAACGGTCGAGCCAACAATGATTGCAAACGACATGGTTGACTCAATACTTGAAAGCATCGATGGTGTCACGGAGATACCCTCACTCTCAAGGCTGCTCTCGACTTCGTGAATCACGATAGGCATTACCCTAGGCAACACAAAGTATGTAGTTAGGAAGTAGGTGGTTACGGCTAAGATTATGAAGCCCACAAAACCACTGACCCTAAGCACAGTCCTAACGTCCATCACGGTTTACATAATAAACAGCCTTATAAACAATTCCTCATTATCAATCATTTAAAATAATTAAAAAAACTTTAAATAATAATAATAATAATCTTCCAAGGACCCGATGAGTAAGCCAGCTAGGGTGGTTAGTAGGGAGATAAAAATGGCGGCGGTAGCGCTCGCCACAATAATATTAATGGCAACCTTCCCAATAATACCAATGCTAGTTGCTGCGGCAGCTGCCGAAACAGGAATAGGGGTTGTTGCCTTTTTTGTAGCATATTCATTTTGGGCAGGTAGTTGCCTATATGATGCATATACACATAATACTCAAGATGTAATAATGGCTTGTGTTATTGGTTTTATCCCTGTATAATTACAATAACATTAGCAACTATGTCTTCAAAATCATACCCAGTTTTTCAATATGTTTTTCTCATATTTACCATAATTTTGTTCATTCAATTCATCATTGCAGTAACACTGCATTGGAACTATTTGTTTTACTTATATAATCAAGTAGAGATTTACCTGTGGGTTATACTTTCTGTTTTATATTATCTCGAGACGTACTCTAAACGTATAGGTGTTAGTGCCCGTACAGTGTACTTATTTATGTTATCATATATATCGTTTGTGTTATTTATGGGATACCTTGCATATTTTGTAATATTATCTCCTTTCATAAAGGACGTATTGTTTTATGCGATGGGTTTCAATTTTACGTTATTGTATTTAATAATACTCCTTACAACATTTAGTATACTAGTTTTAGGTGCGTTGTCTGGTTTTATGATGGGCGATTTAGTAATGCCATTCTTTGATAAATATTTCTTCAGAGGAGCCAAATCAGTAATTAATGATAATGGAACTAAGGCTTTTGTATTTGTTGGTAGATATAATGGTTTTGGTTTTGGAAGTTTGTTGAGGATGTATGCCTTTGTGTTTACGCCTAATGGCGAGCTCGACCCTATTGGTAAGGGCATTTTGGTGCATGAGCTTGGTCATGCTAAAAATAGACACAATGTTATCTTAATATCAATGTTTACACTGGTATTATCTGATGCATTAACAGCCGCTTATCTGCATAATTTAGCTCAAGATTTAGCGATATTACTTATGCCGTTTTTCATGGCTTTATCGCTCATTATTTTTCGAGCATGTGAAATCCACGCTGATTTAGCATGGCATAAGATGCATGGGGAGGAGTCTGTGAACCAGCTTCGTGAGACTTTAAAGCACTTCTATGGTGTCGATGATCCAAGGAAAGCACCGCTGAATAGTAGGTTGACGCACCCAGGTAAGCGCGATCTCGTGCTGAGGTTCGGCGATGCTCTTGCTCCGCATGCCCCTTGGGAGTTCCCGTTACTTGCTGCTTTATTCAACGCCGCAATTGTAGACTTCTCCTTCTTGCTTCGTATGTCCCCATCCTTACCGCTCATTGGTAGGCCTTTTACGTTAATTTTGGTGCTATTTTACATAGGTTCCTTCATTGGTAGTTTGGTCCTCATCTACTTATTTGGCCTTGTGTTTAAGCCCTTGGTTAGGTATTTCCTGGCTGGTTCCCTTGTTGAGGATGGGTTGACCAACGCTTCGTTTCTTCTGTCCAGCATTTATCTGGCGGCATCCGCAATCTCCCTATTAATCTCAGCTTCGTCGTGGTGGATTACTACGATTGTGGCTTTCGTAATCGCCCTTATTATTATTAGGCATTACGTTGATGTCCTTAGGCCGTCATTATTTACCGTCCTAAGTACATTGGTCATCTATTTAGTTGTAGGCTTTGTATTTACCTTAGTCATACAGATAATGTTGCCCATAGTCCTGCATTGGTTCGGATCCTTATGGCACGTGCATTGATTGGGATCCTCGGTATTGAGGTACTGGGTCTCTCCGTTGGTTATTTAGTCGGTCATTACCTAATGGGTCTTGGGTCAACAACTATTGTGATTAATCCGGCGGTCATAGATTCGGCAACGTTACTTCTAATCATGATATTGAGCAGGAATTTTGTTGTTGCTTTGGTGGTTTTCCTGCTTGGGCGTTATGTGTTTATTCAGGATTTAGTGGTTGCCCTAGCCCTCCTTTACGATGGTCTCTTGATATCCTACGTGCCGCCGTTAATGGCATTAATGGGCGTCCTACCTCACGGCGTCTTTGAGCTGCTTGGTTTTGCCGAGGTAGCTGTTGCTGGTAGGGGCTTTGCCCGTGGTGGGGCTTTCCTGAGGTCGTTGTTGCTTGGTGTTGTGCTTATAATCGTTGCTGGTTTCATCGAGAGTTTCGTTACCCCTAGGGTGTTGCTTTTCATCTTTCGTCACGGCTTGACCGTGTAGTACACCCTCTTCTTGTCCTTGCCCCTGCTCTCGCTCTTCATGAAAACCACCTCCCCTATCTCCCTGGTGTTTGCCACGTGTGGTCCTCCATCGGCCTGCACATCTATCCCCTCTATCTCCACTATCCTCCACTCATCACCTGGCGGTGGCTCCCTCTCGGCTAGCTTCACTATGCCGGGTATCTTAAGCGCCTCCTCCTTCCTTAGGAAGTAGATCTTGACTGGTAAGCCCCTTTTCACAACCTCATTTGCCTCGTTTATTAGGTCCTGGAAAGCCTTCCTAAGTGCATCGCCGCTTAGGTTTAGGTTGTAGTCGTCCCTTGCATACTCTGGTGTTATGTCTCCGCCCGTGACCATTGCGTTATACCTCTTATAAGCTAGGG
>Ga0080003_1001734_pt1 | contig 11032 bp, 10 predicted proteins | sample JossMetagenome_FD_69206 | JGI IMG/M metagenome (GOLD analysis project Ga0080003, IMG submission 69206) | Hot spring microbial communities from Joseph's Coat, Yellowstone National Park, USA - JC2_E (SPADES assembly) (version 2) | ecosystem: Environmental > Aquatic > Thermal springs > Hot (42-90C)... | reverse complement strand
TGGGGTGGAGAATAGCGGGGAGATTCAAGACATGGAGGGAAGCATATGAGGAGGCAAGAACAATAGCCGACCAAAAAGAATACATATTGGAATGGTACCTAGAAGAAGAAACAACTACCTAGCTATCCCTAGGTGAGCTACCCCGCCCTTAAGGGGCTTCCCGCTTCCCCGCCTTGCCCATCATCACGGGTAGTGGGCGGAGCTCTACGGGCACCACGGGCGGCTCCCGCCCCGCATGCCTTGCCCAATGAAGGGTGTTGTAGATCTCACAAGCCAACTTCAACTGGGCCTTTAACGCCCTCAGTGTTTGTCGATCGGCGCATGCTCTAAACCTAAACCCCACGATGGGCATCAGAAAAACAGGAACACCACTAATATAAAGTTATTCCCCTCATCCCAGCCATAAATGGCGAGGTTTCCCCATGTGTATAAAGAAAACTATCTGACCTCCTTCCCGCCTTGAGGGTTTCCCAAGGCCTTAGGGTTTACGCCCCATTATGGGCGCTATTCGGTTACCTCCCTTGGTTTTGTCTCTTTAGTTCTCTTACTGATATTCCTCTATCCCTGGCATATTTAGGCTTTATTGTTAAAATCCATTGTTTGAGATCTTCACTATTGATGGTATTAGAATAGGATTGTATAAAGAGAAGAATTGAATTTATTAGTTATTTGTTTTATTTATTATATCAAAAATCGACTTAGGGTCATCGTACCAATATTTCTTGTATTTTTCTGGTAATCTCTTTTTATCGTCTGTATAAAGAAGGAGATATACGTATATGTTTAATCGATCTTTATGGAACTCTTTTATTTTTTCATTTTCTTCGAAGATTCTTGAATATCCATCAACTTTGTATTCGTAATCAGTAAATGAAGTACTTTTAGGATCTACGAATATGATGTAATAATCATTGTCTTTCCTTATCCAGAAAATGAAATCTGGATAGAATTTATCCTGTCTATTATCTTTCTTGTTATAATATGGGATGTAAATCTTATCTGTGGTCTGGTCTATTTTTGAGAAATACCAAAAGTCCGCATTTACCTCATTGTTTTTAATATAATTTTCAAGGTCCTCGATAAATTTTTTCTCGCTCTCTTCCTTTATTATATGATTTATGAGATCTTCCTTAGAATCCTCTGCCACGATTACAGGGATGTAATAATGGTTCTTTATATTCTTAATACTGATTTTAAATTTGTCTTTTTTAAATTCCACATCGTCGAACCAGTTTATTTTCTTTACTTGCCTTTGAAATTCTTCCGGCGATATCTCATTGTTTTTTAACTTTCTAGTTAACATATCAAGTTGTTCTTCCTGTCTACCATAACCTATCACATAATTTATCTTCTTTTTTAAATCATTTAATTCATTTTCCTCGAGAATTGCACTTATTTCCTTAAAGTGTATTATTTCGTTTTCTAGGTTCTTAAACGTATCAATATTCTCTAAGATAATTTTAATATGGTTTATCAGATCGATGGTTTGCATGAAGGCGTTTCCATCATTATTTCTATCGAAATTATCTTCCCTGAGATATTCCTTTAATCTTGGTATATCAGAGACTTGTAGATATTCGTTGTATAATGCATAAAGCAATTTATCATCTCCCAGCCATTGAACATATCTATTCAACAATTCATAATTTCCTGTAAATTTAGGAATTTCTGAAATCTCTGGCTTATCATTTTCCCTATAAACAGGTATCAGTAAATTATGGCCATCAATATTTTTGTTCTTCTCTAATTCTATATTGAAGCCGGATTTACTCCTTTCGTATTTTATTGAATCCATGATTTTTTTAATATTTTCCACATCAGTGCCGAAGACAAAGAGGGATTCAATCATAGATACATCGCAACTCTTGAGTTTATCCCTTATTGTTTTAGCCAATGTATTTTCATTGGCCAGGAATCTCAAACGCTTTCTCATGCCTTTTAAAGGCTCTATTCTTTCCCCTCTACCTATGGATTGCAGTACATATTTCCTTGAGTCGCCCATACCAATGTTGATGAACATCATCACATTTGGTCTATTGGAATCCCAGCCTTCGTAAAAAGATCTTGAACCTAGAAGTATGTTTATTGAGCTATCATCTTCATTTAACCTTTGAAAATAACTCTGGTTATCATAGGACTCATTTATCTCGTAATTTTTCAATTTCTCTTTAACCCATTTCCCGATGTCGCCAATCTTTATTAGTGCAAATGGTTTATCAGAAGTCTTAAGCTTTAGAACCAACTCCTCTTCATTATTTGGAATTTTTATAACCTCAATTTTACCATTTGTTTCTGAATTATAAACGTATTTCAGTATGTGATCGTAAGTTATGCTTTTCAAAAAATTTTCATCAATTATTAACTCATCATGGGCAAACACATACCTTGGATGACTCTTTAATTCATCCAATAGATCAACCATCGCCTCATTGTAATTATGTATATTGGACTCTATGGCGATTTTTTCTAATACATTGAAAATTATCTGTAGATCGGAATCATCTATATTTACCGAATTGCCGTATATTACCATCATTGGGTTATGGTATAAATCCGATTGAATACTCAATTGATTATCGGATTTAAAAGTTGAAGAGATACTTTCTCTTGCCATTTTAATAGCTGTGAGAAGTATTAATGACTTTAATACAATCTTTTCCTTCTCATTTTCATCAAATTCATCAAATTTATCCATGTTTTTTTGAGATACGTAGACATTCTTGCCGTATCCTTTCTCTATGAAACGATCTAGGTTGAAGTTGAATACGGTCGTTATAATATCCCATGGATCTGTAAATGTCGCGGAAAAGTTAAAGAGAAAACCAAATCTAGTTATGAATGAATAATACAGTTGTCTTTTGGAATCCTCCTTATCCCCTTTATGTGCTTCATCCAATATCAAATACCATTTACCGTTATTTTCGAAATCCATGTACGATAATTCCTTTTCCTTTGTCTCATTGGAAATCAAATCAGATCTATAAAAGAACACATTTATATTATCCTTGCTTGCCGAGATTTCGAAGTTCTTTAACTTATCATAATCCTTTAGATTGTGTAGAACTATCTTTCTATAATGATAATAATTGTATTCATCCACGTGCTTTCTGAATTGCTCTATCAGATCTTCCCTATATGTTAGAAATAGAATATCATTCTTAGGTATTTTTCCATTATTCATTAGATAATCCAAGAGCTCGATTAGTTTAATTATGACTAAGGTTTTTCCCGATCCAGTAGCCATCCAGAAGCTAGCTCTGTTAACAAAATTGTAGAAGCCTATTACCTTTCTTTTCTGTCTGTTTTCATAGTCATAATACTGTAACAATTCTTTAACGGCCTTGTTTTCATCAGATGGGCCCAAGTCCTTTATCTTATTATTTCTCTGCAACAATTCATTGTATAATTTCTTCTTTGTTTCAATGAATTCGTCGTATTTATTCTTCTTTGGATACTCATATAGATCATCATAGAAATGCTTTAGAAACTTAGTGATGTTTTTAATTGCATCTATCTGATAGTCAAATAATTTCTTCCTATCTGAAAAGTATTCAATGTTATTTAATTGCCAAGCTCTGGGTAAGGATCCATAATCCAATTCATTGGCAATAGTTTCGTATAAAATATTCTCTTTCTTCTCTTCCTTCTTAGCCATCTTTACCACCATATTAACGGCTTTATGGTTTTGAAGTCTATTCTGTCATATTTTACCTCTTCTTCATTATTATTATCATCCACCAATATCACGGAATCCTTTGTTATCCTCTTAATCCATTTGCCTTTCAAGTTTGATAATGTTTCTGCAATATCTATGTTTGGATAAATTTCATCAAATTTTATGCTAATTTTGTTGTTCTTGTAATCCAATTCCATAGCATCAAGCAATTTCGGATCCTTTAAGAAAACATACTGCTCATAAATTGATTTATCATCCAAATCAAAGAATGGTTCTGACGGTATATAATGACATTTTCTAAGGGTTTGTTCATACTGCTCTAAATCATAATATTTGAAAAATCCACCAGCACTATTTTCGTTATACTTTTCTTGTACACCCTCTTCTTTTGATATCCCGGATTTATCATATGCTAAAACCTTCTTCATTCTTGGTAAAACCACACTGTAGAAGTGTTCACCCATCTCAACACCAATCCATTTTCTACCAAGTTTGTGGGCTACTGCTGTTGTAGTGCCAGAGCCTAGGAAGAAATCCATGACTAAATCTCCTTCGTTTGATGTTGATTCTATGACACGTTTTAAGAGAATTTCGGAGTTCTCGGTTTGAAAACCTGTTAAAGAAGAATAACCAGATATATCTAACCAGTTATTATCTATGAGCAATTCTTCTCTTGGATGTACCCAATATTTAATTTTATTCCCTTCTCTTTTAATAAATTCCAATTGTTTTCCAGTTCTAATCCAATATTCTTCTAAGGTTTCACCCGTTATTTTTGATTCTTCCAAGTATTTTCGATAATTTTCTACTGCTTTATATGCTCTTTCTTTACTCCATTTCCATTGTCCTTTACTTATGTTAATCCCGAGAATCTCATATCTCATTGTTGGTCTATCATATGCTTCGCCTTTCTGAAAATCTGCCCAAAAACCATATAATTTTTTTTCTTCCGATGCTTCTTTATAAAAGCCAGTGAATCTTACTTCTTCTTTCTTAGAATACCAATAAAGATTATCATATGAATTAGTCATCGCTCTAAAATTTTTAAATTGAGACAGTAAACCTGCTTTTGGAGCTCCTCTTTTTACTATTATCTCATTCCTAAAATTCTCCTCCCCAAAAATATCATTCATTAAAGGTCTTACAATCCAATTACCATTATAATCACACCTAACAAAAATACTTCCCCTTTCATTCAAGAATTCTCTTCCTAATCTTATCCTATTTTCTAACATTGTTGCCCATGTAGCATCCTTATATTTCACCGAGTAGAAGTAATTTGCATCTTGTTCTTTGTTAAATGGTGGGTCAATATATATTGTCTGTACCTTTTCCTTAAATTTAGGCAAAATCGTATTCAAAGCCTGATAATTCTCAGAATGAATTAACCATCCATCCAGTTCCTTATCCAAATTATCAAATAATGAAAGAATATCTAACTCTAAATCCTTAAAGTACTTCGTATCTATTGGTAGAAACTTATATTTAGGATTTAAACTTTCTACAATGCCCATTTGGATTATATCTTCCTTCTTAAAATCATCATCGATAATGCCTAATTCCTTCCATTCATTAATCTGATCATTTATTTTTTCATGATTTAATATCTTCTTTATGATTTCCATTCCACCATTTTTATTGGCAATCCTATCTAAAGTTATGACATAATTGGAATTCAAAACAAATTTAGGTTTATTCCATATTTTAACAAGTTCATCCTCAAATTGTGATACAAAATCAATAATCTTATACGCAATTTCCTTTAGAGTTTTTAATTCTTTTATCCTCTTCTCAGAAAAATCCGATTCATCGTCAAAAAGGTAATTCTTTAGCCAAAGATCAAATTGTTCTCTTAAGAAAGATTTAGCGTCCTTATTAATGAAGTAATCAACTTCATTTTGTTTCTCAAAGATTTTGAATATTTTTTCAATATCTTCCTCATTGAGATAAATCCTATTAGTATTTATTCCTTTTATTTCTCCAAACTCAGTTTTTCTTCCCCTTTCTGAATATAAAACATAAAATGAAACCTCATTGTTTTTTATATCGTTTAATTCATATATTACTTCTCTCTTTTCATTTGCGGATTTGTGCTCTAATTTAGATACATCAAATTTTATAATGTATTTGACGTTATCCTTGTTATATTCCACCGTTAAATCATTCCATAATCTATCCGTCTTCACGTAATATAACATTCTTGTCTTCCAGAATAGGATAACGTCATCCCGATCAGTGTATATTTTATCATAGATTTTACTTTTTAGAGGTGTATAGGTGAAGTATATTGAACCGGATTCAGAAAAATATGTGGAAAAGAATGTATTGAGCTTATCGTATATCTCCTCCTTGAAATCAGGAAATTCCTTCAATTTTTCATCAATTTCCTTTTTTAATTCTTTGAATACTATATCGAAATAGGATGATTTTATTTTCATTAAATTTATTTTATTTTCATTAAATTTACGAATCCAGAATTGCCCTCAATCTTTGCTCCCATGAATATATCTTTTAATTTATCATAAAACAATTGTTCATTCTTTTCCATATTTGCTCACCATCTTTCTATGATATCTTCATGCTCTCTCCCTCTTTTATATTTTTCTGTTGATACCATAACGTTGACTTGTTTATCTTCAACTCTTTCCCTTTTTCAAGATCAATTGACATAATCTTATTCCTCATTTCATTGCTGTCATTCCTTGATATCACTATATCTGGTATCTTGAATTCAAAGTAATTTTTTCTTTCCTGTTATGTGTTTACTCAATTTATTCTCAGTTTTCATCGTTCTGGAATTTCAATTCATTATGAGATTCAATGCATTACCAGATAAAAATAAATTAGACCTATACCAATTGATAATGAAGTAATAAAAAGTGCAAGAATTGCAAAAAAAAGCGACCTAAATGCATTTCTTGTCCTAAACCAAGAAAAAGTTCTATGAGTAAAATTTCTTTCATTCAAGTATCTTATTGCTTTTTCTGTACTGACAGGAATATTCTCTATTCCCATTTCTTTTTCAATCGACTCCATCCATGCAACCCTAACATCTTCCAAAAGTCTATATTTAGTCAGTGCAACCAGAAGGACAAAATCAAAAATTCCTCCTAGAATTAATACCAGTCCCATTACTAAATAATTATTCTTGATAAAACCAAAAGACACGGCAAAGACAACTGATGTTATAGTAATAGCAACACTAGGAACTTGCCACAACAATTGGTCAAACATTCTGTAATCGTAGGAAGCTCTATTATATTGAGCAATTATTAAATTTTGTTTAATCTTTTCTTTATCTTCATCGTTCATTCGATCCTCACTATAGTCTTACTATAAACCTTTCCTCTTTTATATTTTTCTGTTGATACCATAACGTTGACTTGTTTATCTTCAACTCTTTCCCTTTTTCAAGATCAATTGACATAATCTTATCCCTGACCTGAGAATAATTGTTTCTTTTTATTTCTAAGGTATTACGAATTCCAGTTTTTTACTATTTCCAGTAATGTATTTGCTCAATTCCCTTATGTTCTCAAACATGATACTTTCTAAAGTGTGCTGTTTATTCTTGAATTCATAACGCTGATTGAAATTGTTCTTGATTTTTCTCAATCAATAGTTTTGCTGTATTAGGTTTTAACCTTATGTGATAATTCTCAGTTGTTATGAAATCTGACTTCTTTAATTTGTTTTCCATTAATTCGATTACGGAATAGTCAACGACATTTCTGAACAGTTCCTGTAAATCGTATACTAAAGGATGCTTTGAGGGTGCCATTTCATGAAGATAACCGATCGAAACATCAAGGCCTATTGTATTGATATCTTTCCTTACCATTGATTCAAGTATTGCATATCCATAATTCGGCAATGCATTGATTGGATTGGATGCGTTCATATTCCATGAATACGAAAGATTTTTCCTTCATTCAAAGTGGAAATCTTTGGCTAAGGAATTGAATATTTTAGTTAATTCTGACCAGTAAGCCGATGCTATTCCACCATCACACATCATTAGATTGTTAACATTATCGTAATCCACTCTCTCGATTTCCTTGTTTATTGTTGATAAATCCATATCATAGAAACTGGAAAGTGCTTTCAATAGATACATGCATGGAAGACGCTGATCGCCAGTAAATACGTTCTGAAACAGTTTTTCGCATCTTTGAAATATATAGGGTTTGAACCTCAGACGGCCCCATCAAGGCATTTCCGACCGAATCTCAACGTTGATTAAACGCCGATCCTTTTTTCTGGTTCTATTTAACTGCATCACAAACAGCATTATTACAGACCGTATATCCTGAAGACGTAGTTCTTCAGCGCATCAACGAATGCCATCCAGACGAATGCAAAGGCCAGAGCCATCAATATGGAGTATACGGGTATTTTGTTAACGAGGATACCCAGTGCAGATATCAGAGAGATTCCGATTATATCACCAAGTATCGATAACATCAAGTATCGTGAAGGCTTTGAGTGCCAGAAGCGCCCTCTTTCTCTTACCATAAAAACATTGAACAAGCCGCTGAATACAAGCACATCAAATATTAAGGTATGTATCATGTTTTTTGAGAAATGGAGATACAGACCAGCATAGAGAACTATAAAACCCTCAACTACGAGAAGGGCCGCTATAAGACCAGATGTGACTACCATGGCCTTTACATTCCATTTTTCTGGCTTATTCGAATACCTTACATTATCTGTCGCAATCGACATGGTTACGAAATCGTTGGCGAATAGTAGTAGTATTATATCAAATGGCGTGGTCACGAAGAAATGCACGGCGAAGAACGAAATCGTCAGAAACACCACAACCTGTATGGTTTTCACTATCTTGTTAAGCGTATACGTCAGCATCCTCTGGAATATCCTCCTTCCCTCTTTGACTGCCTCGACTATATCAGAAATGCCTTCATGCGTAAGCACTATGCTTGCCGAAGCCTTTGCAATATCAGTAGCGTTGCTGAGAGCTATACCGACCTCCGCCTGTCTCAACGCGGGTGCATCATTGACACCGTCGCCGGTCATTCCGGTAATATGACCCTCTTCCTGCAGCGATTTCACTATTCTGAACTTATCCTCTGGAAATACCTCTGCGTATATGGCACACTCATCTGAAAATTTGCCATCAGTATGGATGTTGCAGGCCTTTCCCTCGATTCCCACCTGTTTACCTATCTCCTCAGCTATGGGTTCATTGTCTCCTGTGACCATTTTAACCGAGACGCCGAGATCCTTTAGATCTGATATGAGCTGCTTTGAGTCATCACGCGGCGGATCATAGAGTGGTATTAAACCGACAAGATGCATCCCATCCTCTCCGGCACCTACGGCTATGACCCTGTAGCCTCGCTTTGCCAGATTCACAACATCATCCATTATTTCATCGTATTTCGTGCTGCACAGCTGGCTTATGATCTGTGGTGCACCTTTGGCCACCTTTATGGTTTTTCCATTCATCTTGATTACCGCTTCGGTTCGCTTGGTTGAAGGGTCAAATGGCGTGAAAGCCATCCTAAGCGAAATATCCGGTACTATGTTCCTGGCCTTTGCATATTCCAATATGGCCTTATCTATGGGATCATCGCTCTGAACTTCAGATGCAAATGCCGCATACATTATGAGATCTTTCTCATCTGCGTTGAGCGGTATAGGATCCACAACTGTAAGATGATTCTTGGTTATGGTTCCAGTTTTATCGGAGCATAGAACATCCATCGATGCGGCATCCTCTATTGCGCTTAGTCTTGTCACTATAGCACCCTTTCGAGAAATGTCGAGAGCCCCATAGGCCATAGCTATCGTGAATGTCGCAGGAAGTGCCACAGGAATTGAAGCTATCAGAAGCACTAGGATGAATGGAATTATGTCCTGTATTGGTATATGAATAAAGTAAGAGTATGTGGCGGTTATCAGAACAAGGATCACATCTAGTATTATCAGATCCCTAACTATGCCAAATATGAGTGATTCTATGTGTGATTTAGTTCCAGCAGATTGTATAAGATCAGTAGTTTTTCCAAAGTAGGTATTTGGTCCGGTCTTTACGACAACGGACAGTGCTTCCCCGCGTTTGACTATAGATCCTGAGTACACGGCATCTCCCCTCTCCTTTGACACCGTTACGCTTTCTCCCGTCAGCGCAGATTGATCAATTTCAAGGCTACCTGATATTACGACTGAATCCGCTGGTACAACATCCCCCAGCCTTATGTCTATAATATCCCCTGGAACCAGAAACCTGGCCTCAATTTGCTTCCAGTTACTTGACCTGATAACTCTCGCCCTCACCCTGAGCTTTTGTTTTAGGAGTTCTACCGCATTTTCAGCCTTCGATTCCTGAAAAAATCCTATGAATGCGTTGAAAACGAGAAGAAACAAAATTATGTATGTATCGAGATATTTACCAAGCAAGGCAGTTATTACTATGGTGGCCTCCAGCATCCAGGGAACAGGCGCCCAAAATTTTTTGAGAAACTTGATGGCTTTGTTTTCCTTTTTTTCCTGCATCTCATTGTAGCCGTATTGTTCGATTCTTTTCTGTGCTTCCTCTTCTGTCAGGCCAGATTGACTTGTCCCAAGTTCTTTCAGGATCTTATCCACATCGGCCTTTTCATCATTCATATCAATATAATATCATCACTTTATTTATAAGTATGTTGCATAAATGATAGGCCTCCACTATCTGTCTGAGAATATTATAATAATGGGCCATCATTGCCATCTCCTGAGCTATGTATTCAAACCTCTTTGCCTTTACAATTTCACCCATCACCCTCTTGAGACCTGAGAAATATATTTCCACAATCCATCTCTTATCATAATTAATTGTTATTTTTTCACTCGCTCTCGGATGTTCTTTTTATTTCTCTGGCTATTCTTGCCTTATAATGAGAATCCCCTGAAAGCGTGGAAGAGTTCTTCCTTGTGGAAATTATTACCTTTCCATCGAGAGAGTTGTATATGCTCCTTGAATCGTATACCTTGTCACCATAGAGTTTTGATAAAAACGAACGACAAACCTCGGCCCCTTTAGGGCAGGGAGGAGGTCAGGTTAACACGAGTTTACTAAAGCTAATAAATAGTTAACAGATAACTAAATGTCAACAAAATTAAACAATGTTAAATGGATTAAGGCAATGCCAACAAACATTGATAATCAATATTTTAATTATCATAATTATTAAGCAAAAGGTAAACTTTTTTCGTTATCTATATCCTCCATTAGTGATGGGCCCGCCGGGATTTGAACCCGGGGCCTACCGGTTATGAGCCGGCCGCTCCACCTGGCTAAGCCACGGGCCCTCATCTATGCCTGTAGCGCTTTTGTTTTTTAATTTTACC
>Ga0080003_1001731_pt1 | contig 11042 bp, 17 predicted proteins | sample JossMetagenome_FD_69206 | JGI IMG/M metagenome (GOLD analysis project Ga0080003, IMG submission 69206) | Hot spring microbial communities from Joseph's Coat, Yellowstone National Park, USA - JC2_E (SPADES assembly) (version 2) | ecosystem: Environmental > Aquatic > Thermal springs > Hot (42-90C)... | reverse complement strand
CAATTAAACTATTAATGGGCCCGAGGGGACTCGAACCCCTGACCTCCGGCTTTCTTAGGAGCGTAGCCTTATAAGGCCGGCGCTCCACCTCTGAGCTACGGGCCCTTATAAATATTTTCACTTATTAATTTTTTATATTTTTTCTTATATGCATTTTTTGTAATATAAGATATATGGATGATACAAAGGAAGTTGAAATTTTAGATGTAGGATTTTTAGGACAAATTTTTGATGCTTCAAAAGAAGAAATTGAAAAATTTATTAAGGAAGAAGAAAAGTCTGTTATATTAGATTATGAGAAAATAAAATCATATTTAAATAATAAGCAATTAGATCTTCTATTAAATAAGACAGAAAATTTTCTAGAACAAATAGGTGTATACTTTTCTGAAAGATTAGATAGGAAAGTAAAGGTAAGGATAAAGAACCTTCCTGAAAGTTTAAGATATTTAAGGATAAGGGATATTAGATCTGAAAATAAAGATAAATTAATACAGGTTGAAGGTATAATAAAAATATCTTCAGAAGTAAGACCTTTCATTATAAAAACAAAGTATTTACATGAAGATTGTGGTGGAGAATTTTGGGTTGAAAATAAGAATTTTTTAATAGAAAGACCAAAAAAATGTCCTGTATGTGGTGGTATAAAGGGAAGATTTATTGAAACAGATCATGAAACAATAGATATACAGAGATTATTAATTGAAGAACCTGCAGATCAAATTGAAAAAGGTGAACAACCTGCTCAAATTACTGTAATGTTAAAGGAAGATTTATGTGAACCCAGGATGGAAAGGAAAACATTACCAGGAATAAGGGTTAAAATATATGGAATTGTAAAAGAATTAAAAAATTCAAATTTTAAAGCAATATTGGATTTATATATAGATGCAATTTATGTTGAACCTATAGACAAAGATGTTGAAGATATATCAATATCCCCAGAAGATGAGAAAAGAATAAAGGAGTTGGCAAAGTCTACAGATGTATTAAGTTTGATTGCAAATTCTATTGCTCCAGGTTTATATGGAAAGTATTATGAACTAATTAAAAAAGCAATTGCATTACAATTATTATCTGGTGGAAAAAGAAGGAGGGGTGTTGATGAAAGAAAAAACATACATATATTAATTTTAGGAGATCCTGGTGTAGGAAAATCAAAATTATTAAGATATGTATCGGAAATTGCTCCAAAATCAAAATATGTAGTTGGAGTAACATCATCATCTGTAGGTTTAACCGCCTCTGTTAGAAAGGATGAAATATTTAAGGGTGGATGGGTTTTGGAAGCTGGGGCATTGGTATTATCCTCTGGAGGACTTGTATGTATAGATGAACTTGATAAATTATCTATAGAAGAATTGCAATCTTTACATGAAGCAATGGAACAGCAAACAATAACAATTGATAAAGCAAATATTCATGCAACACTAAGGACAGAAACATCGATTTTAGCAGCTGCGAATCCAAAGTTTGGTAGATGGGATAAGATGAAAAGCATAGTCGATCAAATGGATTTACCACCAACAATAGTTAATAGATTCGATTTGATATTTGTTCTTATAGATGAACCAAATCCACAACAGGATGAAACAATTGTTAATGAACTATTGAAAGGTTTAAAAGAAGAAAAAAAGGCACCATTGGATAAAGATTTATTAAGGAAATATATAATATATGCAAAGAAAATTGAGCCACAATGGACAACTGCAGCTCTAGATATCGTAAAGGATTTCTATATAAAATTAAGATCTAGCTCTGGAGAAGATACAATACCAATAACTACAAGACAACTAATGTCAATAATAAGGATAGCTGAAGCTTCTGCAAAAATAAGATTATCTCCGGTAGTTACTGAAGATGATGTAAATCTTGCAAAAGAATTATTATTGTATAGCTTGAAAGAGGTTGGAATAAATCCAGAAAATAATAGATTAGATATAGATATAATAATGTCTGGAATTTCTTCTACACAAAGACAAAAACTATCAAAAGTATTGGATATAATAAAAGATTTACAAAAAGATTTTCCAGATGGTATTCCATTAAATGAAATATTAAATGAATCTAAGAAATATAATTTAGAGGAAGAAAAAGTAAAAGAAACAATTGATAAATTATTAAAGGAAGGGTATATATATGAATCTGGAGATAAAAAATATAAAGCTGTATAAATATGTATTTACCAATATTTTCAAAAGATCTAAAGAATTATAAGGATAAGAAGGTTTGTTTAATTGGAAAAGTAATAGATATTCAGGAGGAAAAGAAATTGGTTAGGTTAAAATTATTGGATTCATTTGGATATTTTGATGTTGTTTTATTTGATATATATAATATTAAATTATTTGATACTTTACTAATTCTAGGAAATGTTTCAGAATATAACAATAGTTTTTCTGTAATTGCAAGATATGTAAGTATATTAAATGGAGATGATGAAATTATATGGAGAAAATTTTTCATTAAAAAAATAAAAAGAAATATAAAGAAAAATAATAAAGAAAATAATATGGATGAAGAAAATGATAGAGAAGAAAAAATACCCGATGAGGAACTACCTGAAGAAGTAAAATTAAGAAAACAAATTTTAGAATTTATAAGAAATAACGATAAAGGTGATGGGATATCTTTAAAAGATATAGAAAATTTCTTTGATATAAGTGAAGAAAAGCTATCAAATATTATAATGGATCTATTGTCATCTGGAGAGATTTATGAATCTTCACCAGAAAAATATAAAGTTATATGATACCAACATACGAAGAAATGTTAGATGAAGCATATAAGAAATTAGGTAGTATGAAGGTTTTACATGGATCTACATTGGGATCAATAAATATACCATTACCAAAAATAAATTATGTTGGAAAATGGACATCTATAGAAAATTCTGGAACAATTTGTGATATAATAAATAGAGATATAAATTTATTAGCGGAATTTCTACAAAAAGAATTTAGTGTTGCATCGAAAATTGAAGATAAAAAAATAATATTACAGAAAAGGATAGAATTTGAGAAAATAAAAGCAAAGATAGATAAATTTATAGATATATTTGTTAGATGTCCAATATGCAAAAAGTTGGATACAAGATTGGAAAAGAGGGAAAGGGTATATATTATTAAATGTTTAGCTTGTGGTGCAGAAAGTCCAGTAATATATAAGTTAAAATGATTTTGTTAAGGAAGTATAGAGATAATTATGGATATGTTTTGGTTTTATGTGATAAAGATTTATATGGAAAAACATTTGAGGAAGGAGAATTTGTATTAGAATTGAATGAATTTTTCAAAGGGGATGAGAGAGAAAAAATTGATGAAAAGGATTTTGAAGATATATATTTTATATATGCTGTTGGGGAAGAATCTATAAATATATTAAAAGAGAAAAGGATAATTGAAGAAAAAGATATTAAAAAAATTGCTGGGATACCATATACTTTTATTATCTATTTATGAAGAGAATATGTCCATCTTGTGGAAAAGAAGTTGAAAAACTATATGATGGATTATGCTATGAATGTTATTTAAAAATAAATAAAAAAGAAGAGAAAAAAGAAAAAGTATATATATGTAAGTATTGTGGAAGAATAAAATATCATAATAAATGGTATAATAATCTTGATATAGATGATTTTAAATATGAATATATTGTTTGTCCTAGATGTAAAGGTTTAAGTAAAAAAGCAAATCTGATTTTGCAAATAAGGGGATATAATAAAAATATTGAGGATGAAATATTGAAAATAGCAAAGAGAAATAAAGATATAATAAAAAAAGTGAATGAAATAAATGAAAATGATTTAGATATATATTTATATGTAGGAAAAAATAGGATAAAGAGCTATTATAATATATTAAAAAAATATGGAGAAGTAAAATCAAGTAAAAAATTGTTTAGCTACAATAAAGAAAAGGGAAGTAAAAAATATATTGTAACAATATTACTGAGGGATAAAGAAGATACATAGAAAACCTTATAAAAGTTTACATAATAATAAAAGGGTATGGATTGGGAAGACCTAAAAAACAAAGTAAGGGAATTAAAAATGAAGGGAAAGGATAACCAATATCATTTGGGAGAGGAAGAAGATTGGGAAGAGTGGGATGAAGATTGGGAAGAGTGGGAAGAGGAATAGTAAGTTACTAATGTTTAATTTATAATATTTTTTTAAATGTCTCTTTTCGAAGAAGAAGGAATTCCTGTCCCTAAAGATAGGCAGGTTATAGGAATAATTGAAGAGGTTGTTGGTTGGGCGCATGCAAGAGTAAGATGTTTTGATGGAAAAACAAGAATATGTAGAGTACCACAAAATAAGAAGATGCATAGAAATATATGGTTAAAAAAAGGTACATATGTATTAGTGGAACCATGGGAGTTACAATCTGATAAAAAGGGAGATATATTGTATTCATATACAAATTCAGAAGTTGAATGGTTAAAAAAGAAAGGATATTTGAAGATTGAGGAAGAGTTTTAGGGCCCGTAGTCTAGTGGCAGGACGTTGGGCTCCAGACCCATTGACGGGGGTTCGAATCCCCCCGGGCCCAAGACCGAAACCAATTTTAAATATTATAATTATTTGATATATTCCCAAATGTTTGATTTAAGGCATTATTTGATGTATTTGATAAATTTTGTTGAGATGATGAGATTATCAAAGTTTGAGGAACTACAAAAATTATAACTACTACTAAAACAACAAGACCAATTATTAAAAGAATTACAAAATCTATGGCATTAGATCTTTTCATCTTATAGATTACATAGGAGTAGGCTTTTTATAATATTGTGTTGTTGTACTAGACGTAGTGGTCGATTGGGTATTACTGGTTGTAGATGTACTGGTTGTAGTAGATGTACTTGATGAACTAGATCCTCCATTTACTTGATTTGATATATTATTTATTGTTTGACCTGTTTGATTTGTTTGATTCAGTGTTGGGTTTAGTACATTTTGTGTTCCAGTTATTCCTTTAGAAAATGTACCTGTAAAAAATAATATTATAAATACTAAAACAACAAGTCCTAATACAATTATAATTATTGTATCAATTGATAATGACTGACCTTTTCTTACCATAAATTTTTATGCAATTGCCAAATTTTTAAACTTTTTATAAAAATCAATTTTTATGTGGATAATAAAAGAAAAATTAAAGGATTATGATATAGAATTTTCTGAACCTCCAAAAAACTTAGACTATGATATATCGATTAAATTATTCAAAGAAATTAAAAAAGGAAAAGATCCAAACATATTAATAAACGAAATAATTGAAAAAATAAAGGATTTTGTTTTGGATTATAAATTTATAAATGGGTATTTAAATATTAAATTGAATAAAGGAAAATTATTGGAAAATTATAAAAGATTACTTGATTTTGAAAAAAAGAATATTAGGGTATTTTTGGAGCATACATCTGCAAATCCAAATAAAGCATTGCATATAGGGCATTTAAGGAATTCAACTATTGGAGATTCTCTATATAGATTGTTTAAAACATTAAATTATGATGTATATGTAATAAATTATATAGATGATACTGGAGTTCAGGTTAGTGATAATATTGTTGGAATATATTATTTAAAGATACCTGAAGAACCAAAAGATTTCAACTTAGAAAATGTAATAAATAATATTAAGGAATTTTTAATAAGAGAGAATCTATATAAGGAAGAATATGAAGAAAAAATCAGGAAAATATTTTTGGAAAGAATGAATATATTGAAAAATTTATATGGATATGAAGTTCCTGAAAAGTTTGATCATTATTATGGGGATTTTATATATGTAATAGTTAATAAATTATATGAAATAATTCCAGAATTGGAAAAATATAAATATAATATTATAAAGATGATTGAAGAGGGTAATAATGATGTATATTATTTATCTAAAAAAATATCTGACAGAATTTTATTTGAACAATTAAATACATTATGGAAATTTAATATATATTTTAATCTAATCATTAGGGAATCTGATATATTAAGATACAAATTATTTGATAGTGCATTAAAAATATTGGAAGAAAATAAAATGATAAAAAAAGATGGTACAGTTTCTTTGGATTTAACAAGGTGGGAGGATATATATAAAGCATATTCAAATAAAGAAAAGGTTCTTGTAAGATCAAATGGAACTACTACATATATTGCAAAAGATATTGCATATGCAATGTGGAAGCATGGTATAATTAGACCAGGTATTAAATTTAAAGAATATCTAAAACAACCAAATGGAGAATATGTATATGAAATAAATAATAATGGAAAAGAAATTGAACCATGTAAGATTTCAGTAAATGTAATTGGAATGGAACAAATGCATAATCAATTAATGGTAAAAGAAATAATTGAAGAAATTGATAGGGAATCTAAATATATATATTATGGATATGGATTGGTTAGATTGCATAAAAATACTGCAAGAATATTTGGAATAAATGAGGATATAAAAATGTCCGGAAGGAAAGGATTATATATAAATGTTGATGATCTATATGAAAAATTGTATAATATTGCAAGTGATAAGTTTAAAGATAAAGAAACTGTTGAAAAGGTAGTAAAAAGTTTTATATCACTAGAAATGTTAAAATATGATAGAAATACAACAATATTGTTTGATATTGATAAAATGTTAAATTTGGAAGAGGGAAATGCAATATACTTTTTATATACATATGCAAGGATAAAATCATTATTAAATAAGGTTGATAAAATACCTGAAGAATTTGAAATAAATGAATTAAATAAATATGAAGAAAAGCTAATTATTAATTTATTTAGGTTTAAAGATTTAATTTATGATATTGAAAAATCATTGGAATTAAATCATTTGTATAGATATCTAATAGATTTGGTTAGATCATTTAATGAATTTTACCAGAATGTTCCAATATTAAATTATAAAGACAAATATCCACACAGATTATTCTTAGTATATTTAACAAAAGAAATATTGGATAAAATATTCTATATACTGAAAATTGAACCTGTAGAAAGTATTTAAAAATATAATATATATTATGAATTTATGTCAATGATAAGGATTAAAATGTGGGGAACAGATTTAAAAACAATGAATCAGTTTACTAATCAATTGTTAAAGATAATTGAACAATTGGGTATTGAAAAGAGAGGTCCTGTTAATCTACCAACAAGGATAATTAGAATACCAACTATGAGAACATTGGGAAAGAGAGGTACAAAAATATATGAAACATATCAAATAAGAGTATATAGAAGATTTTTGGATGTTGCAAATGATGAGAGGTTTTTCAAAAATTATTTTATAAATATGCAAATTCCATCGAAAGGATTTAGGATATCATTAAAGATACTAAAATGAGTTATATTTTATTGAGATATAATGGATTATATATATTTGATGATAATTTAGAAAATTTTCAGAAAATTAATGTTGAATTAGATTCAGAGGATTTAAAGGGAATATATAAAAGTAAGTTACCCGAAAAGGTAAAAAATTATATAAAGGAAAAGGACATTTTTATTGGACAAAGATTTGATGGATATAAATATACAGAAGATATAAGTATAATAAGAAAGGTATTAGAGAAAATTGGAGAAGAAAGGATTGATAATAAATTACTTATTGATTTATTAAAGGAACAAATATCGGATTCAATAAGTAGGGATGAAATGATAATCCAAGCAATAAGTTTTCTTGATGATTTAAATAAATCATTGAATTTATTTATGGAGAGATTTAGAGAATGGTATGGATTATATTTTCCAGAAATTTCTCAAGAAATTGAAGACCATGAAAAATTTATAAGAACAATTATAAATTCAAATAGGGAAGAATTAATGAAAAAATATAATATTAATAAAACAATGGGTGGAAAAATATTTAAGGAAGAAGATTTGGAAATAATAAACGAAATATCATTAAAAATAAAAGAGATATATGATTTAAGGAAAGATTTAGAAGATTATATTGAAAAATTGATGAAGGAAATCGCTCCAAATTTATCAGAAATTGCTACCCCAAAAATAGGTGCAAGATTAATATTATTAGCTGGTGGATTAAAGGAACTATCATTATTACCTTCTTCAACAATACAGGTTTTAGGTGCAGAAAAAGCATTGTTTTTACATCTATCTAAAGGTATAAAACCTCCAAAACATGGTGTAATATTTAATCATCCATATATACAAAAAATATCTGTAAAAAGAAGAGGAGCAATGGCTAGAACATTAGCATCAAAAATATCTATTGCAGTAAAAGCGGATTTGAATGGAAAAATAATATATCAGAAATTGAAGGAAGAATTGGATAAAAGATATAAGGAATTATCTGAAAAATGAAATTAAGATCATTAAGGGAGAATAAGAATATATTTATTGATGAAAAAGGAAGATTATATACAAAGAATTTGGTACCTGGAAAAATTGTATATGAAGAAAGATTGGTAAAATATAATAATGAAGAATATAGGGAATGGATTACAAATAGATCTAAATTAGCAGCAGCAATTAAGAAAAATATCGGAGAGGTACCAATTGATAAAGGTGATAAAATATTATATTTGGGTGTTGCATCCGGTACAACTGCGTCTCATATTTCTGATATAGTTGATAAAAATGGATTAATATTTGGTGTAGATATTTCTCCAAGGATCTTAAGAGATCTAGTTCCAGTATTATATGATAGAAAGAATATTATTGGAATATTGGCAGATGCTGATAAACCATGGGAGTATTTAGATATTGTTACAAAGGTTGATTTATTATATCAAGATGTTGCACAACCACATCAGATAAAGATATTTATTAAAAATATTGAATATTATTTAAAGAATAAAGGATATGGATTCTTAGCAGTAAAAGCCAGATCAATAGATGTATCTAGAGATCCAAAGGAAATATTTAGGGAAGTAAGAAGGGGATTGGAAGATTATGGATTAAAGATAATAAAAGAAGTAAGATTAGAACCATACCATATTGATCATTCAATGTTTTTAGTTCAAAATAAATAATTTTTAAAGGTTATTATAAATATATAAAAAATGCTACATGCTATAAGAGAAATTGATAGAAATGGGAGGGAAATATTTAGATGTCCATTATGTGGTCATATATTTGTAGATAGTAAGAAATATAGCAGACATTTGATGAAATCCCATTTAAGGAATGTTTCAATGAATAAAAGGAAATGGAAAAAATTCATGAAACAATTATTATTAGTTAATATAAAGGAGAAGAGTAATATTGAACTAAAGGGTTATGAGAAATATTTAAAGATAAAATCAAAAATGAATAATATGAAGCTAGATAGTGAATAATTTTGTCTTTTCTTTTCCAGATAACTCTCTAATTATTCTTTCATAAATTATGTTTTGTATATTTTTAACTCCTTTTACTCTATCTTCAATATCTTTAAATGATTCAAATGGTTTTTTCTGTCTTTCTTCGATAATTTTTTGCACAGTTACTTTTCCGATATCTGGTAATAATTCTAAAGTATGAATTCTAATATTCAATGGACCGGCTTTATTAAAGAAATCTACAAACCTTTTTTCATTTTTAGCTATTAAGTCCTTTATAGCTTTTTCTAAATTTGCTTTTGCAATTTCTGGTAATTCATCAAACGACAACCTTTTTAATATAGATCTTACTTTATCCCTTTGTTTATTTCCAATATATAATTCTTCAAATAAATTTACTGTAGCACCAGGTTTTAATGTTAGTAATAATAATGTAAAGTAATCCCTTCCTACAGCATATACTACTGGCTCTTTTATATTTTTTGTGGGATCTCCCCCAGGTAAATAATATATTACAATTGAATAATCTTCTCTTCTATCCATATTTCTTTATTACATCTAATATTTTTTCCATATCTTGTTTGCTTAGAGAATGCGTATATAATACTGTTCTTAATTCCTCTTCATTTTTTGGCAACATTTCCAATATTTGTATTTTTACTTCATCCGGTAAATTTATATCCTTTAATTCTTCTAATATTTCTTTTTCCTGTTTTTCATCCAACTTATATGTAACATTAAGGAATTTTAATGTCCTTTCTTCTACATATAATAAATTTCTCTTCTCTTTATTTTTCGATAATATATTTTTAACATTTGAAGGTGTTATAATCTTTTTATTCAGTACTTCCATTTATATATCTTTTTAAATATTATTTAAAAATATATCATGAACTTTTAATTTAATGACTGCAAGAAAAGGAAAGGGGTCTAGGAGAAAAACAAGGGATAAATTATCATTACATGTAAGGGAACATGGTAAAATAAAGATAAGGAAAATATTACAAGAATTCAATATAAATGACAAAGTTGTAATAAAGATTGATCCTACATATAATAAAACAATGCCACATCCAAAGTACCACGGAATGGTTGGAATAGTTTTGGGAAGGAGGGGAAAATGTTATGAAGTTTTAGTAAATGATAAAGGAAAAGAAAAAACTATAATTGTTCATCCAGCACATTTAGAAAAATTTAAGGAACAGGTTTCACCTGCTCAGACTTCTTAGGTATATTATTTAAAATAATTTCTCTTATTTTTTCCATATCCTCTTTTTTAAGCAAAGGTAATTCAATTGTTAAACTTACACTTTTATTTAATAAAAATGTATGAGTATAAATTTTTATTGTATATGATTTTTTAATTCTCTCATATGAACTCTGATATATTTCTATATTATTTATATATGAATTTTCTATTGATCTTATATTTTCATTTTCAATTAATATCAATCTCTTATTTGTAAATATTATATAATAGTTCTTTGCTTTTTCATAATATTTCAATGCAATATAATATACAATTGAAGTAATAAAAAATAATAAAACTAAAGATAGTATATTTGGGTTATAATATTCAGAAAAAGAAAAGGTAACAAAATATATAGAGAAAATTAAATATAATGGAAATGTATATCTTAATGAATATATTGATGGATTATAATTAATAATAAATAATGGATCTTCATCTTCTAATTTTATTTTTTCATTAATTTTTTCCTTTTCAAATGATAAATAATAATCTT
>Ga0080003_1001730_pt1 | contig 11045 bp, 5 predicted proteins | sample JossMetagenome_FD_69206 | JGI IMG/M metagenome (GOLD analysis project Ga0080003, IMG submission 69206) | Hot spring microbial communities from Joseph's Coat, Yellowstone National Park, USA - JC2_E (SPADES assembly) (version 2) | ecosystem: Environmental > Aquatic > Thermal springs > Hot (42-90C)... | reverse complement strand
TCCATTTCTCCCTCAGTTTTCCCTTGTATTCTAGTATTTTTCCCGTGTCGTTCTGCATGTACGTCATGACTATTTCGCTCCACTCGCTAGCATTGGCGCCAAATCTTTTGGAAAGCTCGTCATCAAGGTATTTCTTCATCATAACGCATGATTCCCTGTTGGCCATCACCACCATTGCCTTGTACCTGAATCCCTCGGTGTCCTGAGATATCCTGTCCGCGATAAAGCCTGCTAGCTTTTCAATCCTCCTTTCGTTAGTCAGAATGACCTTGATCGGATTAAGGTGCTTAGCTATATCCCTTCTCGTTATGGCGGGCTCCACTCCCTCCATGAATTCATCGTACTCCTCGTCCGAAAGTTCTTTCCAGTTTTGAATGAAGTTTTCTATATCTTTATCACTCAGGAGGATCTTTATGCCCTCGGCCTCCTTCTTCCCCTCGTTTATCACGTCATAAACTATCGGCAGGGTGAACCCATCATCTATTGATTGCTGAATGAAGTACACGTCCATGTAAGGTTCATCTTCGTACCCGAATTCTCTGAACGTGTTCTTCTCTTCATATTTGAACACGGGGGTGCCTGTAAAGGCAAACCTTACGGCGTCCGGGAAAAGGTTCTTCGTGACCGAGGCTAAAGTCCCGTACTGGCTCCTGTGAGCTTCATCTATGAGGAAAACTACCTCCCTCTTCGGTATTCCACGGCTGATAAGGTCCTCGAAATCTTCCTTCCTGAACTTTTGAATCAAAACTACGTACATCTTTCTGACTTTTATATTTTGATTTTCGGTACTCTTCCTGATGTTTTCCAGCTCATCCTTCAGCTCGCTTATGCTATCTATCTTCTTCAAATATTCGCTGAAATAGTCAACGTCGAGCTTGCTGGCGAAGTCCTCCAGGAGCTGCTTCTGAAGGTCTTCCCTGTCCAGGAGGAAAAACACTACGGGGTTTCTGTCGAAGTAGGTCTCGAAAAACTTGTTCGCAATGAAAAGCATAGTATAAGTCTTGCCGCTGCCCTGCCAATGCCAGATCAGCCCCCTGTTCCTCCCCTTTCCTTCAAGATGCTCCGAAATCCTTTCCAAAGCCTTTTCTGATGCATAAAACTGGTTGTACCTTGCGATGATTTTCGAGCTTTTGTCCTTGGTGAAGAACGTGTAGAATTTAATTATCTTAAGCAAAGTTTCAGGCTTTAAAAGCTCAAATATGTTTTCCTTCAGCTCACCATTTTCCTGAGACTTCCATACAAAATGCCTAGTGTGCCTTTCTTCATAGTTTCTGTTGGGCCATGTAGGTATGTATACCTTTTCGTCCCCATAAGCTATGCCGAGCTGTACGAACCTGAACAGTTCAGGGCTTTCTTCTTCGTACCTGTGTATTTGATCTAGGGCTTCATTATAGGAATTTATCCTTGTAGAAGACTTTGCCTCTATTACTGCGATAGGTAATCCATTTACGAACAAGGTGTAGTCTGGCGTTATGTTTTCTGGTGTCCCCTCAAACTTTGCCTGGGGAGCCAGTAGGTAATCGTTGTTTTTGGGGTTATTGTAATCTATGAATTTAAAGGTGAGGGTTTTGGCCTTTTTTGTCAGAGTGTGCTTCATTCCGTCCTTCAGGTAACGGAGTATCTGCTTTTCATCCTCGTTTTTGAGCTTCTCCTTAACTTCTTCCAGTGCCTCCTCCCTTTCCCTCCCCTCCAAACCATTGAGTTCAGGGTTCAGCTTTTCGAACTGCCTCAAGAATATGTCTTTCAGGATGAACCCATCGACGGGCTTTGGTATCTCGTTCTCCCTTGGGAGCCGCCAGCCCCTTTTTGTCAATTCATTTTCTATTTCTTCATAATCAATATTCTCCGGGGTTGATAATTTTGGAACCTTTTCGTCAAAGCTCATGCAACCCTCACCCTTATCCTACCAGTAAGCAGCTCCTCCATGAACCATTGCTTTATCCTTTCTAGCTTGACTTTTTCCTGTTTTAAAATCTCGAGCTTTTTATCAACGGTTGAGAGAATTTCGGCGATCCTTTGCTGTTCATGAAGAGGCGGAAATGGTATCTTAATTGATTTTAATCTGGGTGCTTGAACAGTTTTAATGGTGGTTTGTGATGAAATATTGTTCAATGCTTTCCTAAAAAAATCTGATAAGAAAACTTGTTTGAAAAATGGAGGATAGCATTTTAAACGGTCGAGCGAGACTTTCATTAAATTAGCTGTTATGTTAGCTCCTTCTAGAAATTTAGGCACTATAGCAACCTTTCCCATGGTTCCCCGTACTGATAGAACGAAATCACCTTCATGCAAAATGGTTTTAGAAAATCTTTGAGAAGTTTCTTTTGAAATAAACCGATATTCGCTTAGATTCTCCTCAAGTTCTCCATTTTCTTTTATAAGTTCACCCCTAACTTCGGGAACTCCTTCATTCGTGCCCACGTACTTAATGTTATAATAAGTGGGATACCGATATACCTCTACAACTAGCTCTCCAAGCTTAACAACTTCCCACTCCTTTGGTATTCTTCCAATTTCAGTATCCTTAAACTCCTTATGTCCTATTCCCTTCGTCAAAAGCTCCTGCATTAAGCCCTTTTTCAAGCGTTCAGTCTTAGCTATGATATCATCAGTTTTCTGAATAGCTTTATCAACGGTTGAAAGGATTTCGGCGATCTTCCGCTGTTCTTCAAGAGGAGGAAGAGAAATTGATAGTTCATTACTCCAAACATCTACATTTAATCCCCATACGCCAGTTCCAGTGTAATATTTACGAGCCAAAGGTTGAACATGAGATAAATAGTAGAAGAGAAATTGATTATACAAATTAATATTTAACTGCAGTTTGGATATATGATGAGAATATACTGCCACGTCTTTCTTGTACCATGAAGGGAAATGGACTAATGCTGGAGAACCTAATAAGGATCCATCCTTAGACTGCTCGGTATTTGCTATTACTATGTCGCCTTCCCTTACGAAGTGCCTCTCCCTCAATCTATCGGTCCTGATCCACGACCAGCCATCCTCCTTCAGTCCTCCCCCTTCCTTTATACTGTTGAGCGTGAGGAACAAGTAACCGCCCGTTACCTCTTCAGCGAACTTCTCCTGCCCTCTGTAGCTCAAGCCCCTACTGAGCTCACCTATTTCCCTTATCTTTTTAACTTCCCACTCCTTTGGTATTTCTCCAATCTCAGTATCCTTAAACTCCTTATGTCCTATCCCCCTTGTTAGAAGCTCCTGCATTAAGCCCTTTTTCAAGCGTTCAGTCTTAGCTATGATATCATCAGTTTTCTGAATTGATTCATCAACCGTCGAAAGAATTTCGGTGATTTTCTGCTGTTCTTCTATTGAGGAAGGTAGGGGTATGTTTAGAGATTTAAGGACGGGTAAACTGATATTCTTGAGAGTGCTACCTGCTTGACTTGAAGTTATATGATCCCAGTAAAGGCGAGATTGACAGAAGTAGCGCATAAATTTTGGATGAACTTTCTTAGTCAACCTTATTTTGATTAAGTAAGAACCGAAGATAACATCATCGAAATCTGTCTCAACTAAAACAGAAACTCCCGTACTTCCAGCTCTAGCAATTATTAAATCTCCCTCCTTAAGTAAAAACCTTTGTATATCACCTCTTTTTTCGGTAACTTCACAAAACGGTAACGAGCCCCAATCAACAGTGTAGTCTTTTATGTCTGTTGTTCTTAACATTTTTAATCCCGTTTTATTTTCAACAGCTTTCGCGGTAATTCCATAGTAAATATCTTCAGCTATATCAGAAAGCTTAACAACTTCCCACTCCTTCGGTATTTCTCCAATTTCTGTATATTTAAACTCTTTATGTCCTATCCCCCTTGTTAAAAGCTCCTGCATTAAGCCCTTTTTCAAGCGTTCAGTCTTAGCTATGATATCATCAGTTTTCTGAATAGCTTCATCAACAGTAGAAAGAATTTTGGCGATTTTTTGTTGCTCAGAAAGAGGCGGAATTGGGATAATCAAATCCTCAAGTGCGCCTATAGTTAATGTTTTTCTTGTAGCTCCTGGGGAAGCTAGCTCCATCCGCTTAACATACGGCTTATAATTGAGAAGTTGCTCTAAGAATGGTCCCATCTCCTTGTTTTTCAATTTAATTAATGCAAGTCCAACAAAAATACTAAATTCATAATCGACATCAATTAGTTTTGTTCTACCAATAGTTCCACATTTTGAAACAAGCAAGTCTCCCTTTTCAGGTTTGCAACGCTCGATCAGTCTTGCATGCTCTTCTTCAGATATGTATTTTTCGTAACCTTGAAAATCAAAACCTGGTTTGAAAGGAACTATGTTTTTTGTTGATATGAACGGAACTCCCTTTGAAACATATTTAGGAGTGATGTGCGTTCCATCTGTAATCTTGGAACTTATCTCTCCCAGCGTGGTTGTTTCCCACTCCTTTGGTATTTTTCCAATCTCCGTATCCTTAAACTCTGTTTCTTTATAAAATTCAACTTTTTCAGCCATTTAGTTTACTCACTTCTTCTAAATAACTCTCGAGCTTCTCCATAATGCTCTGCCTCTCTTCTTCTAAAGATTTCAGTTCCTCAAATTCTCTAAAGATATCTATTTCTTCGCTTTCATTGTCTTTTTGGACGTAAAGGCTAACGTTCAGATTATAACTGTTCTTTTCTATTTCATCAAGGCTTACAACCCTAGCATAATTCTTGAAATCTTTAAAATCTTTATACATCTCAACTATCTTTGCTATGTTCTCTTCTGAAAGCTGGTTGAGCTTCCTTATTTCAGGGTGCTTTATGTAAAGTTCGCTTGCGTTTATGAATATTACCTTCCCTTTCCTTTCTGCTGGCTTTTCTTTGTTGAATACTAAGATTATACCTGCTGCCTGAGTATTGTAGAACAGCTTCTCAGGCAGCAGGATAACAGCTTCAAGCAGGTCAGACTTCACTATGCCCCTTCTTATGTTCTCCTCCTTTCCTCCCCTGAACAGAGCTCCTTGGTCAAGAATTACGCCAACCTTCTTTTTTGCATAGTAAAGCATCAGCTGGACCCACGCCCAATCGGCTGTAGTTTTTGGCGTGTAACCAGCTTTAACTATGCTATTGTATATTTGATTTATATTATCTTTGCTCAAGTTGCTTTCATCATATCCGTCCTGGTTCCATGGCGGATTTGCGATTACATAGTCAGCACGGTCAAATTTGGGGTTAAGAAGGCTGTCGCCATTAAATATATTATAGGATATTATTCCCCTCAATCTCATGTTCATCTTGGCTATGGCGGCCATTATCTCGTTTCTTTCTTGACCAAAGAGTTCGAGGTTTGGTTCAACACCTTTATTCTTCACATACTCATATGATTCTATAAGCATACCCCCAGAGCCGCAGGCAGGGTCTAGGACCTTGCTGCCGTCAGAGATATCCAATAGCCTCACAACAAGCTTGATGACTTCTCTCGGAGTGTAGACTTCACCTTCTTTTGCCCTTGTAGGTGCAAAATAAGAAAGTATCCACTGGTAACCATCTCCTAAGGTGTCGTAGTCAGCTTCTGAAAAGTCATACTGATCAAAGATCTGAACCAACCCTGTTAAAATGTGCTTGTTATCTTCAGACATCAGACCGTAAAGCCCTGTTACCTGAGCTATCTTTCTTAGGTCACTTAGTTCCTCGTTCATCTTTGAAATCTCTGTTATGGCGTTTGCTAGCTCCTTTATTGTGTCACTGCTTTTGGTAACTTCATGCCATGTGTAGAGCTTCTTCTCCTTTTCATCATAGAGCTTTAAGTATTCGTTGTTAACAATAATGTAAGATTCCTCTTCGTCATAGTCTTCTTTTGCTCTGTATTGGTTAACCTTAGAGTGATATATATCACTTACCGATTTGTAAAATAAAAAGAGAAGCATTACCTTATAATCAACAGAGGTTCTTATCAGATCTGCAGCCCTTTTTAATATTCCAATCAGCTCATTCCTGTTTACCTTACTCCTGGCTTTCTCAGTTGGTCCCAAGAAAACAAAGCGATATATTTTACGTCTACTATCTTCTTTATTTTCTCTAACATTGATCAAACCAACATCTCTTAGAGCAGAAAAGAGCTTTCCTATATTTTCAAGTTCTAGTTTATTTTTTCTTAATATCTCTTCAGCTTCTTCACTTGTAAACTCTCTATCTGCTATTTCATTTACAAGTTTAAGATATCTGTTGCGTGCCCAATTATCCAATTTTCCTACAGCTTCCCAATCAATATTGATCAAGTTTATCACCCATTTAAATCACCCTCTAACTCCCCAGCTAGTATATGATTAACTACCCTAATAAATTTTTTGGTAAAAATTACTGATATATATATAAAAGGTAGGCAATTTTAGCTACAACATGGCAATTATCTCTTAATACTAAATAGTTATAATCTAGAAACTAGCCAACTAAACTAGTGTTACAATCTTAGCTATTAATGTTAATGAAGAATATTTTCATCTTATTACTTTTTAACAACTTGATGGTTAAGGAGACAAAAGTCCTTTCATGAAGGTAAAGATGTATAGCTTCTTTTACAAAAGAGCTTTTATTTGGCAAAAATATTAAATTGCTTAGCCTGTAACTTAGAAAAAAGTTTTATATTAAGGAAAAGCAGAGATAGATCTTGCTTAGAAAAAGGACAAGAGATAACAATATTAGTAGGTTTCAGAATATTTTTTATATGAATTAATATATATGATAATATGTAAATACAGAAGTAAATATATATTAGTAAAATACCTAATATATTATAGGGTGTTTAAGTCTTTTGAGGTAATGAATTTTGACCTTAAATGAGACTAAAATTAAGAAAGACAAAGACGAGTTGATGAGTGATATTAATTACTTATTGCACAAGAAAAGGTCTGAAGCTGCAAAAAAGGCCCATGAAACTATAAGAAAAAGGAAGGTTGCTGCAAAAAAGGCTATGCATTTTACTTTAGACAATTTTGAGTTTGATAAAGATGTTAGAAAAGTTTCCTTTGGTAAATATGAAATAAAACCACCTTTAATTAAACCTTCTAAACTTACTTACATTGAGAAAGGAGGGGTAGGGAAAGAATTAAGCGATGGTTGGGCAGTAAATTTTGCAATAGGTTGTATCCACGCTTGTCCCTTCTGTTATGTTGATAATATTCATAAGAGGTTTACTTTTACAAGAGTAGGTAGAATTGTGCAAAGACCGTGGGGAATGTATTTTCTAAAACCTAAGAATATTGATGAAGCTATACAAAATACACCTTGGAGGAAATGGAAAGGAAAATTAGTTATGATGTCATCAACTCATGATCCTTATTTACCTCAGCTATATCCAATTCCTAGGAAGATTCTCGAGAAAGCCTTGCCTGCAGGAGTTAAGTTCTTAATACAAACAAGATCAATGCTTGTTCTTAAAGATTTAGATTTAATTTCTAGATATAGAGATCAAGTAATCATTCAGATTTCAATAGCTACTTTAAATGAAAGGTTTGCTTCAATTATTGAACCTAGAGCACCTCCGCCTAGAGCTAGACTAGAGGTTTTAAGGAAGGTTAAAGAGGCTGGACTAAATGTTGGAGTAATTGTAGCACCAGTATTTCCCCCAAACAAGGTAAGAGAAAACGTTGAGGAAGATTTAGATAATATAATGAAAGAACTTGCTAATATACAAGTAAACCAAGTTTTTGGTGAGATGCTTCATGAAAGAGGAATGAATATAGAATATATAGAATCGTTTTTAGGAGATAAAATAATTATCAATAAAGAGAATGATGAGAAATTAGGTAAGGCATTTACGAGATTATTATTAAATTATCATCTAAGAGGGAAATGGTGGTATGAGAGGTATAGATGAAAATATTCTTCATTAACATTAATAGCTAAGATTGTAACACTAGTTTAGTTGGCTAGTTTCTAGATTATAACTATTTAGTATTAAGAGATAATTGCCATGTTGTAGCTAAAATTGCCTACCTTTTATATATATATCAGTAATTTTTACCAAAAAATTTATTAGGGTAGTTAATCATATACTAGCTGGGGAGTTAGAGGGTGATTTAAATAAGTGATAATAAGGTAAACAGGATGGTGGTAAATTGTGAATACATATAAATCTAAACGGGATATAATAAAGGAGTTGCAAGATATTGGCAAAGATATATTGGATAATAAAAACGTAAAGGTGAAAATGGGGCAATTACCTCATACTTTTGCAAAGCATAAAATATTAAGTGAGTACCTTAAAAGATGGTATCCTATTTTAGGCTCGCAGCATGACTTAATATATATTGACGGCTTTGCAGGTTCTGGAATCTATGGAGATGGAAGTCTGGGTTCACCTATAATAGCATATTACTTGTTTGTAACACATAACAAGTATCCAAATAAGCTATCTAAAATAAATGCTGAATTTTTATTTATTGAGGCAAATAAAGATAGTGCAGATACTCTAAAATTTGTGCTAGCTAAAGTAGATGATTTATTGAAAAAGAAAGGATTGAAAATTTCTAGTAATACTACATATAAAATATATAATTATAAATTTGAAAACAAAATTAATGATATAATACATAATATAAATAACAGAGAAGTAGCATTATTTGGTTTTATAGATCCCTACGGTTATACCCAATACGATTTAACTACTATCATAGAATTACTAAAATATAATTATAGTTCAGAAATTTTATTAAACTTTATGACGGGTTTTATGAATCGATTCATGAATGATGAAAGTCACTTGGATACGATTAAGAAGTTTCTAGGTCTTAATCAAGAGGAGATCAAGGATATATTAAATGCTAAAAACCCAGAAGAAAAAAGCAAAAAGCTCGTAAAGGCTTTATATATAAAAATATATAATACATTTAAACAATCTAATCCAAATAAAGACATATATTATCAGAATTTTACCATATTAGGTAATAATAACAATCCTTTGTATGAATTAGTTCATCTAACCAAACATTGGAAAGGAGTTGAAGAAATGAAAAAGAGTATGTATGAAGCATCTAACGTAGCTGGATTGAAGTTTTCCGATTATTACTATGATCCTGAAGCAATACCAATTACTAATTTTATTTACCCTAAAAAAAGCGAAGAGCTAGACGAAAAAGCTGCAAATTATATTTACAAAATATTATGCAAGGGCAAAGAAAGAGTAAGTCAGAAACAGTTAGAATTAGATGTAATAACCAAGACGCCTTATATTTGGCATCAAAATATTTTAGAAATATTGCAAAAGGAATATAATGTTAAGATAGTTGATGAAAAAGGCCGAGAGACGAAGAAAGCTCCTCGTAAAAATGAAAAAGCAAAAGAATCAATATTCATATTATGTCAAACTGGCAAATAATCTGTGCTGTAAAATTCTAGGATTATCTATTGGTGTTAATGAGCTCTTGAGTTATGCTTGGGAGATGATAGAGAGGAGATTTAAAGGCACTGGCAGGAATGTAATGCCAGAACTGAAGAAGTAGAGATAGCATAGATTGCAAAAAAGCAGAAATAAGAAGGAGAGTTCAAAGGTGTTACCGCTTATGAAATGGTTTCAACAAGGCAGTGAGCTCAACAAGAGCACACCAGCCAATAAACCTTTGTTAAGGATCGCACGAAGGGACCTTCTCTAGCAAAGACTTTGAATGCCCTTGTGACGATAACCCTTAGTGGCACCTTTTCTACACAAATTTATGTAGAAAAGTGTTGTTCAAGGACACTGCCACAAGGATTTGTGTAAAGCCTGTGTGAGTGCCCATGCCGTTTCTATGAGTGTATATCTATATATAGTAAAAAGGTTAGGAAAGGATAGTTTTTTAACCCATGAGTGGTATGGACAGTGGTATGAGTCTAACCTTATGGTATCGTGCGAGTGCCCTTGGGTTCATGAAAAGGGAACATTATTTCCTATTAACTGTCAAACTTTTGACACTTTGACACCTATATATAATAAAAGCCTTAGAAATTGCCCCAAAATCTGCGGGAGGATATTGCTTTTTTAAATCGAGTGTCAAATTGACACTTGCCAAGTGGCAAACTGGTGTCAAAAATTTGACACTTGAAGTGGCAAAAGTTTGCCACTTTGCCACTTGGTTTGCCACTTAGTTTAACAAACTAGTTTTTTGCACCAATTTACTGTAAATTTGTTTCCCTTGAATTTAAATATTATATATATTATGCTTCTTTACCTATAGCAAAGCCTTTAGATCACAAAAAAGTGAAAAGCATAATTTCTCTTTTTTTAAGGCTTTTGCCATAGTACCTTATTTCTCCACCCCCTTTGCTTCAACAATAAGCGCTTGCCCCTTGCACACAATGATAAAATCTGAGTGCTCTAGGGAAAATATGGGATACTCAATTATGATAGAATATGAGCTATTGAGAAACGAAATTGCCCTCAGGTCCCCCATGCGTTCCGCTGTTCATTTGATGCATGCTCACCGTTGACTTCAAGAGCGCCATTCAGTTTTCCTATGAGCCCCTCAACATCGTCAACTGAATCTGCAGTGACAAATGACAACTCGGTCAAACTATGATTTTCATTTTAATAAAATTATTAGCCTTGATGTTTTTCTATCCTATCTCTTGCAGTCTTAAAAAGCTGGTTGGTGGGGTCAAGCTGGTAAGCATTTTCTATTTCAACCTTTGCAAGGCTGTAGTTTCCAAGATTTTCAAGAGCTATTGCTTTACCGTAGTGAAAGAAGGCATTGTTCGGGCTAAGGCTTAAAAAGAAAGTGAACTCGTCTAGCGCTTCCTGGTACCTTCCGTTAAGGTTTAACAGGTTGGCCCTCATCAACCTCCGCGTGTCGTATCCTTTCCTGTTAACCGGGCTTATCTTTTCGGCTTCGTCGAGAACTGAAAGGGCTTCGCCAAAACTTCCCATCGCCATCAGCACCCCGGCCTTTATTTCATAGTAGTAAGCGAGTATTGATTCCAAGCCTGCATACCTCGGGAAATATTGTATAGCTAAATTGATAGAAGATAGAGATTCATCAAGCCTTCCGATGTTTTTTAAAGCTATGCTCTTCTGTAACAATGCGTTGCTGCTCTTTTGGTTCAGGGATAATGCTCTGTCAAGCT
>Ga0080003_1001729_pt1 | contig 11046 bp, 12 predicted proteins | sample JossMetagenome_FD_69206 | JGI IMG/M metagenome (GOLD analysis project Ga0080003, IMG submission 69206) | Hot spring microbial communities from Joseph's Coat, Yellowstone National Park, USA - JC2_E (SPADES assembly) (version 2) | ecosystem: Environmental > Aquatic > Thermal springs > Hot (42-90C)... | reverse complement strand
GGCGTAGCCGAGCTTTGTGAATTAGTAAGCGTTATAGGAACATAAGCTACTATGCCTGAAGGTATAGAAGTTGGTTTTGAAAATGTTGCACCTCCGGAGCTTGCTGTAACCTTTGTCAGCACAGTTGCAATCTTATTTACTTCAGTTGTGCCGTAAATATCGGTAAACTGCAAATACAAATAGCCAGAGATCGGCGTGCCTAATGTATATGTTGCAGGATATGGTGATCCAACACCTAGAGGAATGCTTGCTGTTACCTGCTGGCCCGAATTAAGTGTTCCTATGCTTGTGCTTGGATCTGAGGTTGAGAAATTTGTGCCACTAGGAACAAAGTAAAGATATGCATTTTTGAGGGTTGTACCTGTAGCTTGGCCGATCGTTACTGTAAGAACACCACCTGTTGACAAAGTTGGATTGGTGCAATAGAAGCCACTCGCCGCAATGCAAGAGGTTCCAAGAAAAGCGGCACCATTGAATACGCCCAGGCTATACAAGGCACCTAGCACCACAGCAACAATAAGGATAGCCCAGCCATACGTCATCAAATATTCCATTGCGCTTTGCGCTTTGATGAAACTTTCTCTGAAAGTTTCTTTTGCTGAAGCTTTTCCTAAAAGCTTCTTTTTGATAAAACTTTTCTTAAAAGTTTTCATACCCTCATATTATCCTATTAAAAAAACAATAAAAAGATATCGTCTCGTTGCTCTATCGGTGAAATAATATTTCAGATTTATAAGATGAGAGCTTGCGAACTGAATTGATCGTGATAGAACAATCATATACTCCAGAACCAGGGCACTACATTTAGAATGAGTGCAGCTAAAACTATCGCTGCCAATGCATTCACTACCTTTTTGCTTGCCTCTAGCCTGTATATCTGCCAGCCGTCAAAACCTGGTATTGGCAATAGGTTTACTATGCCAACAAGCAGGTTTAGCAGAAACGAAAGTGCAGCAACTGTAAAGATAAAGTATATGAATGAGCCAAAGAATGTTGTTGGTGCATAATTCTCTTGCACATAAACACCTATCTTACCTGTCTGGTTTGTCTTGAATATAAATGTGCCTTTGTTTGTTTCAACACTTACCGTTGAGAAAGGCTTATCATTAGCTGCAGCTACCTTGAAGCTTGAAAGGTTCTCTATAGGATAGTTGTTCCACTTTAATATTATTGATCCAGGTGCTATCACATTGTTTGCTGGATAGCCAGGTATTGTTGCTACAACACTAACATAAGTATGCATTACATTGCTCAGTTCTGGAAGCAAAGCTATCATTATTATAAAGAAGATTATGCTCGCGAGCATATTTGATGCTATTCCCGCAACGAACATCCTTTCTTGCTTTTCCTTGCTTAGCTTCTTTAGCTTTTTTTCATCTGGCTCTACATACGCACCCAATGGTATAATACCAAATAAAAGAACCCCTACAGACTTTAGCCTTACTTTTGCTATTCTCGCTAAAACGCCATGCGAAAATTCGTGTATAATTAAAAGTATAACAAGCGCTGCTATGCCTGCTGCTAGAGGCATCGTTATACCAGGTATTATAGGTGCAACCCCTGCTATCTGGCTGTTGAGAATGCTATAATTTGGCTTGCCGCTTGCAAGCGTAGGTAGGAATGAAAGCGTTGATACTAGTATTGACACACCATTATATATTATTGAGCCCGTAGCGAGCGTTGCAAAACCTCCAGCTATGCTTATTGAATCAAGTAAATAGCCATAATAATTAGGCGTAGAAGCAACTGTGCTGTTTGCTATAGCTTCATTTATCTTGCCTGTTACTTGCGGTATATTAAGAAAGCTCATTGAGATATAGGTATATGGCAATACAAGAAAAAGCAAGAGCACAAGGCTTATAATGCCAAGCGCAAAGACCTTCTTGTTAATATATCTGAATATAAACAACGCAGCTATGCCAAGGCTAATTGTTAAACCCCATTCAGCAAGATAGAGCCATACTTTTTTGTTCTTTTTTGAAAGCCATTCTATAAAGCCTATGCCGTGCTTGCCACCTAGCATATAAGCTCCATAAGCGCCTTTGAATTTGTTTAGAAGCATTATAAGCTCGCCGCTTATGCCTAAGGTTATTATTGCATAAAGCCATCTTAGTAATATATTTCCATTTGAAAGATAGAGATAAGCTAATGCAGCGATTGTAAATGCAACTATTATAACGTTTAGTATAGTTCTTCCAATCTTGCCTATTCTAAGCTTATTTTTCATAACCATAAACAGCACTCTAATTCTTCAACTTTTATATATTTATATTTATTTGGGTTTATTAGTCTTTAGCGAAGCCAGTGGTTCTTATGGAATGCGAGATTTGTGGAAAGGAAACAAATATAATCTATGTTGTTGAGGTGGAAGGGGCAGTAATGAATGTATGTGCAGAGTGTTCAAAAGGAAAGAAAGTAATAGATAAGATAGACCTAAGCAGGCAGGAGAAGAAGGTTGCAAAGGCTGTGAAAGAAAAAGAAAAAGAGAGCGAGATTATAGAGCATTATGGCGAAGCGATAAGGAAGGCTAGGGAAAAGCTCGGCCTGCCATTGAATGTGCTTGCTGAGCGCATAAATGAAAAGGCAAGTACTCTTCTTAGGATAGAAGAAGAAAAAACACTTCCAACAGACAAGGTAGTAAAGAAGCTTGAAAAGGAGCTTGGCGTTAAGCTTTTAGAAGAGAAAAAAGAGGAGCCAACCGTGCATATAAAGCCCGATGAGCCTATAACGCTTTGGGATGCAGCTGAGAAGAAAGAGGCTAAGAAGTGATCTCTTGGCTGTTGATATAAGCAAGCTTGTTGGCGAAGTAAAGGAAACTATAGATTTGAAGGAGCTTAATGGAAAAAAGCTTGCTATAGATGCATATAATACAATATATCAATTTCTCTCAATAATAAGGCAGCCAGATGGAACACCACTTGTTGATTCAAAGAACAGAATAACAAGCCATCTCTCTGGTCTTTTTTACAGAACAATAAACATATTAGAGAATAATATAATGCCTATCTTTGTATTCGATGGCATACCTCCTGTGCTTAAGCAAAGAACCATAGAAGCCAGGGCTAGCAGAAGGGAAGAAGCATATGAAGAATGGCAAGAGGCAAAGAAAAAAGGCTTGCTAGAAGAGGCAAGGCTTCATGCGATGGCTAGTGCAAAAATAAGCAAAGAGATTGTAGATAGCTCAAAAGAGCTCCTTAATGCGATGGGCATTCCATATATACAAGCGCCAAGCGAGGGCGAGGCACAGGCAGCTAAGCTTGTCAAAGAGCAAATAGCTTATGCTGCGGCAAGCCAAGACTATGATCTTTTCCTTTTTGGTGCCAATATAGTAATAAGAAATCTTACAATCACAGGAAGGAGAAAGCTTCCAAGAAAAAATATATACATAAATGTTGAGACAGAGCGCATCTTCTTAGAAGAGCTTCTTAAGAAGTTTGAGATAAGCCAAAACGATTTGATATGGGTGGGCATACTTATTGGCACAGACTTTAACGAAGGCATAGAGGGCATAGGCCCAGTTACAGCACTTAAGCTTGTCAAGTCTTACAAGAATAGAGAAGAGTTGGTAAAGTATATAGAAAGTAAGTATAGCGCTTTTGATGTTGATCCATTCGAAGTAGAAAAAATCTTTGCTAATCCAGAGGTAAGAGAGCTTAGCAGCGAAGAAGTGGCAAGCTTAGACAAAATAAAGCCAGACAAGGAAAAGATAATAAAGATAATGTGCGATGAGCATGAGTTTTCAAGAGAGCGCGTTGAGAAGTTTGCAGACAAGCTTCTCGAGCTTAGCGGAAAGAAAGGTCAGCGAGGCTTATTCTAAAAGCTAAGCTAAGGAGTGCTTAAGCCACTGAAGCTTACGCTTGGCATAACGCCGTTTGGCGGGTAGGATGGAGAGTAATAGTTTAGCGCCGAAGAAGACCACATACCAATATACCCAGGTCCACCTTGGTTTTCAAAATCTAATTCTATTGGATAATCCCCACTGCTAGAAATGGTGCCAGAATAAGTTGTTGCACCTTCTGCTATCCATTCATTTATTATGTTATTTGGATTGCTGGTTCCGCACAACCAAGAAGTAAAACTACATGGTGCTCCATTGGAATAGCCCAAACCTATTCCGTCATCAGCTATACCATAAAGGGTTGTACCTGAAGTATATGAAATAAATCCAATGGCTTTTACAAGCCAGTAGTTCTGATTTGAGACGGGAGGATTTGGAGGCGGTGCTCCTCCAGAGTAGGAGTTTTGATAATTAATAATTACATTGTTCTGATTAGTGCCGTCAACATTTTGTGTTGTGCCTGGAGATGGTGTTGTATATAATGTACTTGAAGCTGTGGCAGTAGTACTTCCAAACGTAAAACTGGAACTAGGAGTCATGGTTGCCTGATATAATTCTGATTGTGGTTGCATTCCACTACCTCCCCAACCCCAAATTTGATAAAGAAGACCCGAATTCATAACACTTCCAATATCATCATACTGCCCGTAACTTAGGCTGAGCTGAGAAGCTTCACCTATGCCGCTTGTTCCGCTTGAACTTAGAAGGTTTGTGGTTTTGCTTGCAAAGCCAAGGTAGATTGTTAAAGAAGATGAAGCAGGAATGCCGTTTGGCAGTTTTACCCATACTGTAAGTGTGCCGCTGTTGTTGCTTTCTATCCACGCAGGCAATACAGATCCGCTTTGTGTGAAGAACTCAAAGTTCGCAATGTTGCCATTATAGGTAATGTGGTTTGCGTAATTGCCTTCGTTTATTTGTATCATCTGCTGGAATGGGCTCGGCGTGGCCGAGCTTTGTGAATTAGTAAGCGTTATAGGAACATAAGCAACTATACCTGAAGGTATAGAAGTTGGCTGCGAAAATGTTGCACTACCGGAGCTCGCTGCTGTAACCTTTGTCAGCACAGTTGCGATCTTATTTACTTCTGTTGTGCCGTAAATATCGGTAAACTGCAAATACAAATAGCCAGAGAGTGGCGTGCCTAATGTATATGCTGCAGGATATGGCGAACCAACACCTAAAGGAATGCTAACTGTTACCTGCTGACCTGAATTAAGTGTTCCTATGCTTGTGCCTGGGTCTGAGTTTGAGAAGTTTGTGCCACTAGGAACAAAGTAAAGATATGCATTGTTGAGGGTTGTACCTGTCGCCTGGCCGATCGTTACTGTAAGAACACCACCTGTTGATAAAGTTGGATTGGTGCAATAAAAGCCACTCGCCGCAATGCAAGAGGTTCCAAGAAAAGCAGCACCATTGAATACACCAAGGCTATACAAGGCACCTAATACTACTGCAACAATAAGTATGGCCCAACCATATGTCATTAAATATTCCATCGCGCTTTGCGCTTTGGCTGAAGCCTTTCTTAAAGGCTTCCTTTTGATAAAACTTTTCCTAAAAGTTTTCCTAAAAATTTTCATACCCTCACATTATACTATCAAAAAAATATTAAAAAGATTTTTGTGCTCACTGCTCTGTTGATGAAATAATATTCAGATTTATAAAACGAGAGCTTGCGAACTGAATCGATCGTGGATAAAGCAATTATATACTCCAGAACCAGGGACCACATTTAGAATGAGTGCAATTAAAACTATTGCTGCCAACGCATTCACTACTTTTTTGCTTGCCTCTAGCCTGTATATCTGCCAGCCATCAAAGCCTGGTATTGGCAATAGGTTTACTATGCCTACAAGCAGGTTTAGCAGAAACGTAAGAAGCAAGTAGTGGCCGGAAAAGCATACTTGACTGGCCTAGCGGAGACATTTTCTCATTTATAATCAATAAACGAAAGTTATACAATTGTATAACATTGGTATTTTTTTCGACTTGTGGCTTCGCCGCCTAAGTAAGCTAGAAACATTATAAATTTTCAATACCCAAATCAAACTAAAATATTAAACAAGCAAAAACACGCAAAAAGTATTAAAATTTTAAGGTAAAAGATAAAAGCTTGTGGAGAGCGATAAAGAGCTTGAGGAAAAAATAAAAGAAAAGATAAGAAGCATACCTGATTATCCTAAAAAAGGTATTCTCTTTAGAGATATAACGCCACTTCTTCGCGATGGACCTCTTTTTAGAGCATGCATAGATGCCATAGCCGAGCACTTCGAAGGCCGTGTTGATGCTGTTGCTGGAGTCGAGGCTCGAGGTTTTATAATAGGAAGCGCAGTTGCATATAAACTTGGAAAAGGCTTTATACCAATAAGAAAAGAAGGTAAGCTTCCATACGATAAAGTAAAGAAAACATATAGTTTAGAGTATGGCGAAGAAACAATAGAAATACATAAAGATGCATTAGCCAAAGGCGAGCGCATTCTTCTTGTTGATGACCTTTTGGCAACTGGTGGTACTGCAAAAGCTTCTTGTGAATTGATAGAAAGTCTTGGCGGAAAGATTACTGGTATTGCTTTTATAATAGAGCTTACAGATCTGCACGGTAGAGATAAGCTCAGCGACAAAGAAGTATTCACTCTTGCTAAATACTAATCTCTAAAAAATTTTTAAATTTTAAAAACATAATAATAATGCTTCTTTGGTGGTCCTATGGCTAAGAGAAAGATAGGAAAAGCTTATAGGAAGGTAGCGCTTGTAAAGGAGAAGAGGATCGCTAGGGAGAAGTTCAAGAAGATGAAGAGAAGGTATTATGCCAGATTCGAATCTTGAAAAGCCCATAGCATATCTATGCAGCTCTAGCTTTAGCAAGGATCACTTGCTTGAATGTGCAGAAAAAATAAAAGAGCAAGATGAACGTGAGTTTGTTCAATTGTTCAGAAATAAAAAAGGTATTGCAGAGAAGCTTCTTCCAGCGTATTTCAATGCATTAATAAGGCAGAGAGATTCTTCAATGCGCTCAAGCTCTCTAGCGATTGAGACCCTTCTCTTTGTAAGCGGTAGCATGAACATTGCCAAAGCGATAAGCGAGTTTGGAATAAATAACGCCAATGAGTTCGTATTATTTGCAACGAGCAAAAAGGTTGCTGATTCTTTTATTGAATGCTCTAAATGTAAAGTCATTAAGGAGCTTAAGCTCAGTCTTGCAAATAGGCAAAGCCCTAGCATTGCTGTTTCTGAACTTCTTTCAAGCTAGCAGCATTGCAAACAAATAAGCTAAAGCAAAGCTTGCAAATGCTCCGCCTATCCATGTTATCGCTATGCTCTTTATTGGGCTCCTTAGCAATATCCTATTTTTATAGCTCAAGCCACTACCATATATACTAGCTATAAATGTCTGGCTGTTTGAGAGTGGTATACTTAGCAACACAGCTAGCTCGACAAGAAGAACAGATACTACCTGCGAGTTTAATGCATTTATATATCTAAGAGATATTATTTCATTGCCTATGCGCCTTAGCTCTCCACCGCTTAGAAGCAAGCTGCCAAAAATTATTCCAAGAAGTGCTGCAAGAAGCGAATAAAGACCTTTTGGCATAGTTGCGTAGAGAAGGCCTAATGTATTGGCGCCAAGCGTAAAAGCCGCAAAGAATGAAAATAGTATAAGCAGGAGCCTTATCCATTTTATAGTTGGCCATATCTTCTTTTTCTTTACAAGTGCATAGGTTTTGTGCATAAGCGGCCTCATAGCAATTATCGATATTATAGGTGCTATTATCCAGAAAAGAATGATAAAGGAAAGAAAGAGCCAGTTTATAGGAAGGTGCATCGCCATGCTTATGCCCAAGAGTATGCTTGTAAAGTTTACAGATAATGATTGAGGCACACGCATCTTATGTGCTATCAGGAAAACAAAGATAGCAACAGTGAATGCAATTATTATTGACTGTTCGCTCTTAAAAGGCAATACTGCATTTACTCCGGTTCTCAGCATGTCGCCTTCTAGTACTAAGCCAAGCACATAACCTATTATAGTTATTAATACACCGTTGCGCCTGCTCACTATTCTACTTCCAATTATGGAACCAGAGCATACTGGCAGGTTATTTCCTGAAACGAGCGCTATTAAGATAAAAGAAAGTATAAGTATTAAGATTCCACCAAGCAAGAAATCACGTCACTATAGAACTCATAATTGTGAAGAAAATATCAGAAGAGTCTTCGCAGTTGTCAAGAACATCATCTGCTTGATGTGCAAGCTCTATTATGTGGTAGAAGCTTTTAAAATCTAAGCTATCGCTATATGCAAGGTCAAAAAGACTATCCTTTATATCATCACCCTTCTCTTCAAGGCTTTCTATCTCCTTTCTATAATTCATTATCTCATCAAGCTTTTCGCTTTCTTGCATCTTTTTCATTATTTTTAGAGCTTCGCTTGCAAGTCTATTCATTTCAATTAGCTTGTCTCTAATGTATTTGTCGATTCTTTTGTTCTTTATTTTATACCTATGGAACTCCCTCGCCAGGTTGTACATTGAATCGATTATGTTGTCTTCTTTATCTACAAGCTCCAAGAGCGTGTCTATAAGGTTTGGTGCTATCCCGCCGCTTGTTATCTCGTTTGTTATTTCAAAGGCTACATTGTCTGAATCCTTTTCTAGGCTCCTTATCTTATCTATCTTATCTGATTTTTCTATAACCTTCTCTAGCGCCTTGCTAGCATCAAGACCAATATCTACTATCTTGTTGAGCTTAAGTATTATCCTTTCTTCGCTTCCCTCAAGAATCCTTTCTAGTATGCCCATGCAACTACCCTTTATATTCAAAATTCAATATCTCATGTATTCTGCCTGCCTTCTTTTTGCCTATCTTATCTATCTTCATAAGCTCATCAACGCTTGCATTTACAACATTTTTTATGCTCTTGAACTCTCTTAAGAGCTCATACGCAAGCTTTGGACCAACACCCGGAATCGAAGACAATATTAGCCTTTGCCATTCTTCATTTGTGAATGCGCGCTTTGTTCCTATTAGCCTAGGCTCCCTTTCCTTTTTCTCTTGCTCCCTTTTTGCAATAGTATACAATATTTCTGCTGTTTCATCTTCGTTTGCAGATAATATCACTTGTGCATCATAATCTGTATACAAGCTTATAATAGTGCCAGTTATAACATTACTTCCAAGCCTATATTCGCTGCCATCGCCTTCTAAAATCACTATGGGCTTTGGAAAGCTTGCGTGTAGCCTTTCAATCTGATCAAATAATCTACCATTCATTATTGAATTTTCGAAATCATTGATTCGCTTTCTTTCAACACATACTCTATCTGAAAGTATATAATCGCCAACAGGCAGGTTATGAAATTCTAGCTCTGCGCCAAGCTCATTGAGCTTTTCTATGAGCATAAAATTCCTTTCTCTGTTGTCAACGAGAATCTTTACCATATTTATAGATTGCTAAATCATAATTAAATAGGTTTTTATGTCAATGCGATTGAGCAAGAGGAAAAGGCCGAATAGGGAGGAGTTTGTTCTTAAGGAGCAGCTTAAGATAGAGGAAGGTGTTTTTGACACTAGGACAATGCTAAATCTTGGCAAGCTTTTTACGCATAATATAATAGAGAGAATGCATTTTATAATAGCTAGGGGCAAAGAATCAGATATATACCTTGCAGATCCTGGTAGTGTTGTTAAGGATGAGCTTGTTGTGGTAAAGATATTTAGGATAGAAACCTCTAGCTTTGAGAGAAGGCTTGATTATATTATTGGAGATCCGAGATTCGAGAAGGTTAAGCATAATATGTATCATATAGTAAATACATGGTGCAAAAAGGAGTTTGGAAATCTAAAGCTTGCCGAGATTGCAAAGGTGAATGCGCCAAAGCCTTATGCTTCATATGGCAATGTGCTTGCAATGCAGTTCATAGGCGAGAACGGCATACCAGCAAAGAATTTAAAGGAAACAGAACTTGAAAATCCAGAAAAGGTTTTCAATGAAATAATAACAAATGTAGAAAAACTTTATAGAATAGATTTGGTGCATAGTGATTTAAGTGAGTACAACATACTAGTAAAAGGTAATGTGCCTTATCTTATAGATTTCGGGCAGGCTGTTGTCACAGCACATCCAAAAGCGCTTGAGTTTCTAAGGCGCGATATAGAGAATATATCCTCATACTTCTCAAAGAGATACAACATAAATGCAGATCCAGAAAAGATATTTGCTGATATAACAGGCAAGGGCTAAAGCAGCAAAAATTCTGCTTAAAGTTTATATATCTTTATGCAAAACTATAATTGGGGCTTGTGATGGGGGTTGGGGGTTTAGAAAAGACAAAAGAAGATCAGAACCTAATGAAATCTCATTTTGAAAAGTTTGTAAGGGACGTACTCGTGAGTGAAGGAATACAAGCAATATATGAGCCTATTCCGTTTCCTATACGCATGAATGGCGAAGAAAAGCCGAGAGTTTACCTTCCAGATTTTGTAACATCTGTATTTCTAAACGGTAAACCAGTCGTTTTAGAGGTGCACTCATTTGTAGAAATAGCACTTGCGATGAAAGAAAAAAATAAGTATAAAAAGAAGCTGAAATGGGAGAAAGCAGTAGAGAAAGAGGTATATTATGTAGAGAAAATAAACGAATTCAGAGAGAGCTATGGCACCTATGTGATAATTATATCAAGCATGCCAAAAAGTGTTATAGAAGGGGTGCTTGACTTAAAAATACCTGTCGATGAGTATTGGTTCCTCAAATATCATAAAAACCCTAGGAAGGGTAATCATTATAAAGTAGAAAAGCTGTCAAAACATTTGTACGAGCTCAAAGAAAAAGGTGAAGTTAAAAAGAAGGATGACCTGCTGCATACTCTTTTAGTAAAGCTCAAAGAAAGAGACGAAATTAAAAATGAGGAAGAACTGCTGAATATTTTTAACTCTAAGTTTATCGAAAATGTGGACAAACTAGAAGAAAGAAGACAGAAACCGTTAAAAGAAGCATACAGAGGTTCAGAAAAAAGATCTGCCTTTAAAGATGCAAGTAGAAAAAACGTATGATCATGGTATGTTATATCCTCTTTTTTTGAGTTCGTCTCTGTCCATAATGCTATAGCGCCAGATTATGTCACCACGCTCATTAGTTTGTACAACCCATGGCTTTACAAGTACTATATCGCCTTCCTTTACCCAGAAAAGCCTCTTGAGCCTACCGGGTA
>Ga0080003_1001728_pt1 | contig 11050 bp, 10 predicted proteins | sample JossMetagenome_FD_69206 | JGI IMG/M metagenome (GOLD analysis project Ga0080003, IMG submission 69206) | Hot spring microbial communities from Joseph's Coat, Yellowstone National Park, USA - JC2_E (SPADES assembly) (version 2) | ecosystem: Environmental > Aquatic > Thermal springs > Hot (42-90C)... | reverse complement strand
CTGTTCTTTCAACATCAGGAGTTCTTACAGTGACAGTCGGCCAGGCTACAGGCACTACCTTCACCAATACATACATTTATTTTGTGCCTAGCGGCACAACCTTCTCAAGTTCTGATCCTAGTGCATATATCGGCACTCTCAATTCTGGCCAACAGGCCAATGTTAATATACCGTTAGGAGTCGGCTCGCCCTATCCTTCATCGTATACTATAGGCACTCCTCTTTCCGGCTATTTGTATTTGCAATATACAGATGTTTACGGCACAGTAATTCAAAATGAAATCGGAACTGTAACAACGAAAGTCACCCAAACAAGCTCCACTTCCACTCCTTTGCCTTCGGACATAACCGAATATGTTCCAATCACTCTTCAAAACTCTCAAACTTCAAACACGCCTGCGCCATTCCAGCAGATGATACAAATAAGCGAAGGCAATTATGCAAGCTATATTGCCTACAATGGCAATTTTGCGAATTTTGAATTTTTCACGCAGAGCGGAGCTATATTGCCAGCGTGGATAGAAAGCAACAACAGCGGCACACTTACAGTATGGGTAAATCTGCCAAACGGCATTCCTGCATCTTCATCTTTAACTATTTATCTTGGCTTTGCAGGCAAAACCACAAACCTTCTAAGCAGCAGTGGAACAACAGGCATAGGCGAAGCACCACAGCTAAGCTCTACATATGGGCAGTATGATGATGGGGCAAGCGTATTCAATTTTTATGATAATTTTGCAGGGACAAGCTTAAATACAAATAAATGGCGTGTTGGCTCTGGTTTAACATACTCTGTAAATAATGGCTTATCCGTTACAGGTTCATCAACATGTAATCCAGAACTTAACAGCACTGCAACTTTCAGTGCCCCCATTATAGTCGAGGGTTATGCTAGTTTTGGTTCAGATAGCTCAACAGCAACTAGCTGTTATACTTCTGGATTAGGTATCTGGTACACTTCAGGTGGTCAAATAACTCACGGTTGGACTCCAGATAGCGTCCAGAAATATGCCCTTAATGGCTGGACGGGTTCAAGTACTTTCGATAGCTCGGCAGACAATCCACAGCCATCCACAAACACATATTATGTATGGGGGCTTGGCTATATCTCTGCAAGTTCGGCAATAGGATATGTTAATTATCAGCAAGTTTCATCTACTTCTACTTCTATATCAACTTCAGGAGGTTTAACCGCAACAATTTTCATGGAAAGTAACAATGTTTTTCCAATGAGTTATTATTGGGTTCGTGTCCGTGCCTACCCGCCAAACGGAGTTATGCCAAGCGTAAGCTTCGGTGGCGTAAGCAGCTAAGATATCTTGCTGATTGACTAGCGTCTGATTTTAGTAGAAACATCAAATAAGAAAGTATGCGTGCCTGTGAGTTTTCAACTTGCTTTAGGGCAAGCCAGGTTTCTACAATTTATATATAATACATTATGTATTTTTATTTTTATCAAATTTATCAAATAATTATGCAAATACCAGAGCATAGGCCAAAGAAGAGCCTTGGCCAGAGCTTCCTTATAAATGAGCACTATGCTGAGATAGAGGCTGCCCATGCTGCGGGCAAGACAGTGCTTGAGATAGGTGCAGGCAGCGGCATGCTTACAGGCAAGCTGTGCGATGTTGCAAAAAAGGTAATAGCAGTAGAGATAGACACAACGCTTTACAACGAGCTTAAAAGGCGCATTAAAGCAGATAATTTAAAGCTGATAAACGGCGACTTCTTCAGCATTAGCGCAGAAGACCTTGAACTTAAGCACATAGACATTGTAATAGCAAACATACCATACAGTCTTTCAAGCAAGACCATAGAGTTCCTTTCAGAAAACAATTTGCAGGCAGTGCTGTGCCTACAGAAGGAGTTTGTAGAGCATATGCTTGCAAAGCCAGGAACACGCAACTATTCAAGGCTAAGCGTTATGTCGCAGCTTAATTTCAGAGTAACGAAAATTACAAGCGTAGCAAGGGGCAATTTCAGGCCAGTGCCGAAGGTAGATTCTGAAATAGTATATTTGAAGCCGATAGCACACATAGACAGCGAAACGGCAAAAATAATAAACGCACTTATGCAGTATAAGAAAAAAACAATAAAGAATGCAGTGGCTTATGCATGCAAAACCCTAGGAATGAGCGATGATAAAATAAAAGAAGCAATAGCAGCAGCAAAGCCAAAAGAAGAAAGACTCTTCAAACTAAGCCCTAACGAAGTGCTTGAGCTCGCAGAGCGCATAGACAGCATAGTAAACAAAAAGCAGAACTGATTTAGAAAAAATAGAGAAATAGAAAACAGAAAGAGAAAGAAAAATAGAAATAATCAGAGGACACTCACTGCTGAAAAGGTCAGAAAGAAAAGTAAGGCTCCTGGATCTGCTCGAAGATAATGCTGTTTTTCACCCCTGCCTTGAACTTTTCCTCAGCCTGTGCATATGCTTTGCCGAGAAGCGACTTGTAATGCATAGGTGCAAAGTACTTAGCCTTAATACTATTTGCGGCAGTAACAGCCTCGTCAACAGTCATTGTGTAGGTGCCTCCAATAGGCAAAAGTGCAAGGTCTGCACTCACCTTTTTCATTTCCTCAATAAAGTCTGTGTCGCCAGCGTGGTATATTTTGGCATTGCCGACATTTATTACATAGCCTACCCAGCCGTTCTTCTTTGGGTGGTAGTTAAGGCGCTCTGCAACTACGTTATATGCAGGCACAGTGTCGAACTCTATCCCATTTATGCTGTAGTGCTTGTTGGGCTTTACTGCCAATACTTTGCCGTGCAGCTTGGTAACTGCTTCGCTGGGCGCAACAATCTGGGTATTAGAGCCTGAAAGTGCTGAAATGTCCTTTTCGCTAAGGTGGTCAAAGTGCGAATGGGTTATAAAGATAATGTCTGCCTTGCCTAGCGACTCTGGATGCCTTACCCTAAATGGGTCTATAAAGATGTGCATACCTTTTGCTTCTATTTCAAAACCTGCGTGGTCTATCCACTTCACAAATCCAAAATTCATAAAAACCACAATAAAATAATGCACAAAAGTTAGATACGCTTTTCGATAACTTGAGAAATGAAATAAAAACGAAGTAAGGAGAAGTAGGTTATCTGACCTGCCTCGCACTTGCACCGAAGTACCTTGCTGATTCTGCCAGTGATTCTTCCAAAGTAAAGCAGACCCTGCGCCACGACAATGTAATACCTCTAATTGCACTGAATGGAAGACGCTTTCGCAAATCAGAAGAGCCTAAAGACAAAGATTACAAGAAGCGCTGGTCAATAGAGAGGATTTTTGCAAGGTTAAAGGAGATGTTTGGACTTGCAAGAAACAGGTTTGTAGGAATAAAGAAGGTCACAATATACGTATTTTCGTGCCTTATCGCATATATCATAAAGTATGTGATGTAATTTTATGGATTTGACGAGAGTGATAAAATGTAAATGTCAGGATCCTACTAAAACCAAAATAAAGCAAAATATTAAAAAGGTTCAATTCCTATTGAAAATTAGTTTTCTGAGGTGGGGGCGCGATCTCGGAAGAACATTCTTGTGCGAGCTGCACATATAAAAATTACTGTGTAGGTGCAGGCAAATTAACCCTCAATGAATATAGTGATTTGAAAGCAGCACGTAGGAAAGACGAAGGAAAAGGAAAAGGGAAAGGTAAAAGACATGAAAGTGGCAACCTTGTGCATACCTCGCTTAAAGAACAAAGGGGCGTAATAGATTTTATTCCTAATATTTGGAAAACGTTAAGAGAAAAAGGTAGTGTTGTCTTTTCAGCAACTTTCTGCAGCCCTACTTACGGCCTTAGAGGCACACCAGATGCTGTTTATTTAGAGATAGGCAGAGATACTAAAACAGTTAAAATTACTGTATTAGAGGACAAGCCTGTACCAAAAGAAGAATACAGCTACCAGCTTTATGCTTATGCCGTAATACTTTCAGATTATAAAGCAAATTATATGCCAGAAAAAGAGGCAGTTTATATAGAATATGGTCGCAGAGAGCCTTTCTATGCTACTCTTAGAAATATTATAGACTTTAAAGAAACAATCATATTTACAACTTTTAATTATTATTATGATAAAAACAACCCAGCAGTGCCTTTAAACAGGCCTGAGAAGCCCGAATTATTTTCGAGAAATTTTAGAATAGAAGATAGCAAGCTGGAGATATTCAATAAAGTCATTACGCGTGCAGACGAGCTCTCTAGTGTTAAAAACGCTGAAGACCAAAAGAATATTCGAGCGAAATTGAAATTTTCACAGGTAAAATTTTAAATTTTAGTCCGATGACAAAATAGAAATATTATTGTGCTTTCTTTAGCGCCTCGTTTATATAGTCTAAGAACATCTCCTCGGGCACAGCGCCTTCGAATTCTACAACATCGTTTATTACAATTTTAGGCACAGCCATAACCCCATATTTGTCTGCTAGTTCTGGAAATTCCATAGCTTCTATCATTTCGCTTCTTATATTTGAATTTTCAATTGCGAATTGATGCGCCATGTGCACGGCTATAGGGCAGTAGGGGCATGTTGGGGTAACAAACACCATTATATGCATCTTCTTGTTGACTTCTTTTATCTTATCCTTTGTTTCTTGTTTTAGAGTAGTAATGCCTGCAGAGGCTTCTATTATGTCATTTATCAACGCACTAAACTCATGGCCGTATGGCATACCAAAATAGAACATGTTGTATATTTTCTTGCCTCCTATTACTACAGCGGGCGTTTTGTCAACACCTAGAAATTTTGCCTCTTTTTCATTTTTTGCAATATCGTATTCGGTTACTTTTATTTTGTCGCTAAGCGAAGCTACTTCTTTCATTAGCTCTAGAGTTTTGCCACAAAGTTGGCAATCTGGCGAAGTGCTTGTAAACACCATAATGTTTGCATCGCTCTCTAGCTTCTTGGCAAATAGGTTCTTCAAATATGCAGCGTCTTTTGGATCTATAAATGCTATTTACTCACCCTGAAAAAATTACATAATGAGAAGGCAAATGCCTTAGATTTATATTTTAATACATGCTGATATATTAATATTTGCTTTACTAAACAAATCTTACACACCCAACTATCAAACTGAAAGAAAAATAGAAAGCAAATAAATAAATACTCAAACAAATAAAACAAATAAAACAAATAAATAAAACAAAGGTGTTTAGTTTGCCTAAGCCAATGCATAGATCGAGAAGCTTTAGAAGACTAGATAGGGTCACACCTAAAGGAAGACATACAATACACTATGAGCGCAAGCATAAATCGCTACCGCACTGCGGCATTTGCGGCGCAGAGCTTAACGGAATGAGCGTTGCTGGTTCGCTAAAAGGAAAAACCAGAAAGCGTGTTGAGAGGCTTTTTGGAGGCGTGCTATGTGCTAACTGCACAGCCGAAGTTGTAAAGCTTGCAAGCAGGATAGAAAATGGTGAAATGAAGCTGAGTGATGCAAGCACAAAGCAGAGAAACTACATATTGCAGATGATTGCCCACTAATGAAATGGCGCAGGCATTTGCATGGAGTCTATAATTATTTCTGGTATGCCCGCGAGTGGCAAGACCACTGCTGCAAGGCTCGTAGCAAAGCTACTTTCAATGCAGGCTACAGGCGGTACAGATATATTAATGGAGATTGCAAAAGAGCATAACTACAGGCCTAGTGGAGACAACTGGTGGGATACGCCAGAAGGAATAAAGTTTCTGCGCGAGCGTGCTTCTAACCCAGAATATGATATAGAAACCGACAGGCGGCTTATTGAAAAGATCAAGCAAGGAGGTTTTGTTGTAACAAGTTATACACTACCTTGGCTTACTGAATTTGGGTTTAAGGTATGGCTTTCGGCAAGCGTTGAAACGCGCGCAAAGCGCATGGCTGAAAGGGACCATATAAGCGTTGATGAGGCAAAACAGGTAATAGAGATAAGAGACGCTGAGAACAAGGACTTGTACGAAAAGCTTTATGGTATAAAATTCGGCTCGGACCTGTCACCATTCCATCTTGTGCTGAATGTTGACAATATGGGACCAGAAGAGGTTGCAAACAACATTGCAGAAAAGGCAAAAGCACACAATAGCACAAAAGACTAAATTATTTTGAAAATTTAAAATTTTAATGAGTTTTAGGCTGAGATATTTTTGTGCTATTAATTAACCTCCTCTCTAGTTTCCTGAGGAGTTTAGAACTATTGTAGTTAAGCAGGAGGTTGTTTTTTTAGGTCAAAGACAAAAAACATTGCACCAACTTGTGAGCGTATTATCTCAAGGTTTTCTTTTTCTAAAGGACTTTTAATTTTTCCTTTTATTTCATCCATTAATCCTAAGGCAGCGAAAAATCTTGGTTTTTGATAATATCGAGAAATTGGAATAGACCCCCTATTAATATACGCTGGCAAAATTACATTAGGGAACAAAAGCACCTCGTAATAAGATTCTCTTGTTGTTTCATCTTTCTTTGAAAATAGGTACCCTAGCTCATACGTTTTCTGACCGGTAGGATCTTTTGGATCTGGATCTTTTGGATCTTTTAAATATAATATATATCTATCTTTATATTCTTTCTTTCCCCTTTCTTCAGATACCTTATAATTTAAGAATTGACCAAATACTTGATTGTGCAACTTTTTCCTCTTCTGTATTTCCTTTTTCCTCTTCTGTATTTCCCTTTATCTTTACAGGCATTTTTTCACCTATTACTTTTGGTTATAGTATCCCGACAAATTAAAAATCTTTTTATTTAATCATATTGTGTTTCGAACGGAAGTCCGCATGCTTTAGCGGTGGTGCATGTCACAAATTTGCAATGCAGTATTGTAAGCAGCATATAAGCAAAGCTATTTAATAAATGGCAAGTAAGAGAACGTAGTAAAAAGCTTCAAGCACACATATTTATTTTATTATAATGCAAAAGCTATGCGTTTATATTAGGGGATTGTATGCCAGTAATAGAAACGGGAAGAGTATGTATTAAAAAATATGGCAGAGATGCAGGAGAAAGGGCAGTAATTACAAAAGTTCTTGAAAATGGCTATGTAAATATAGTTACTGCAACTAGACCAAAGCCACGCAGGTGCAACGTTAGACACCTTGAGCTTTTGGTTGAAAAGATCAACGCAGAAAGCAAGGAAGAGATAGCTAAGGCACTAGAAATACCAGTAGAAAAGCTTAAGCTCTGAATGCATTTTGTATTATTCTTTTTGTTGATTAGACTTAGTGCAAATTAGAAAAACAAAAACAGACAAAGATATTTTAAGTTTAAGTGTGTTGCTAAATATATGGTCGTTATAAACAAAAAGATAAAGAGGATAATAGAAAAAGACAAAAGAATAATATTTACAACTACGCGAGAACAGTATCCTTTTGTTGTAGAATCTGGTGAGGGAGATTTTGCATACGATGTTGCTGGAAACCGCTTTATAGACTTTACAAGCTTTATAAGCGTGTACAACTTCGGAGTCAACGGCACAAAAGAGGTAAGAAACGCTGTGAAGGCGCAAGTAGACAAGCTTATGCATGCTGCCTTCCTTGACTTCCATGCCGAACTGCCAGTTATAGTAGCAGAAAAACTTTTGCGATTCTTCCCTAGCGGCTTCGGCCGTGTGTTCTTTTCAAATTCTGGAACAGAAGCGAATGAAGACGCAATAAAGCTTGCACGCCTGTTCACAAGCAGGCCTTACTTTATGTCATTTTATGGCGCTTTTCATGGCAGATCTCTTGGCTCTTTAGCACTTACTGCATCAAAGGCCAGACACAGGAAGGAATTTTGGCCACTGCCAAACGTAATTCATGTGCCATATGCCAACCCATACAGATGTCCTTTCAAAGCAGACACGCCAGAAGAGTGCGCTGATGCTTGCTTATCATATATAGATACTTATGTATTCTCTAAAACAACAGCTGCTGATGAGTTTGCTGCAATATTCATAGAGCCCATACAGGGCGAAGGAGGCTATGTAGTGCCACCTAAGGAGTTTATACAAGGCATAAGGAAGATTGCAAGCGATAATGGCATAATACTTGTAGACGATGAAGTACAGGCAGGCATGATGCGCACAGGCAAGTTCCTCGCGCTTGACAATTTCGGAGTAAAGGCAGACATTTACACAATGGCAAAGGCGCTTGGCGGAGGCTTGCCGTTAGGTGCTACAATTGCAAAAAGGTCATTCGGTGATACGCCAGCTGGCTCTCATGCTGGCACTTTTGGTGGAAATCTGGTTTCTCTTGCAGCGTCAAACGCAGTGCTTGACTATATAGCCGCACACAAGAAAGAACTAGAAAATGCAGCAAGAACAAAAGGCAGGCTTATAATGAAGAGGCTTGAAGAGCTTAAGAGCGAATACGAAATAGTCGGAGATGTGCGCGGCATAGGGCTCATGCTTGCAGCTGAGTTTGTAAAAAGCAAAGAAACAAAAGAGCCTGCACCTAAAGTAAGGGACTACATAGTGCAAGATTGTTTCGAAAATGGGTTGCTGTTGTTGCCAGCAGGTGATTCTGTAATACGTATAATACCTCCGCTTACAATAAACATAGATAACTTAAATGCAGGCCTTGATATATTTGCAAACGCAGTTAAGAAGGCTGCCACTGAATTCAAAATTCACTAGATAAATAGAAGGCAATGCAAATAAAGATAATCAGATAAACCTACTTAAATCGAATTGGCCGCTTCCAGCTTCTTTTATCTGTTCTTCTTGTGCAACAGCCTCGTTAGCGTTAGCTGTGGCTTGCTCTTCAGTAAACTCTATCTTTTTCTGATTTGCATCTATGCGCTGCTCAGCAGTGCTGTTTCCAAATACACCAAGTATCTCGTCTCTCAGCAGTAGCAATCTCTGTTTTGTATATACGTCTATGTTGTATCTCTCTGCAAGATTCAGCGAAGTAGCAAGATATTTTTCTATGCTGCCCTTTGATATTGTCAGCAACAGCTTGCCACCATCACGTGTACATTTACCTATTAGAGGCACTCTTCTGTATTTTGCATTGCACGTTACACACCTGAACTTTTGCTTAGAGAAAGAATGCAGGTTGCCCATCAGATCCGGTATAAAGTGGCTCATGATGAGCCTTTTTGCTGCGTCTCTTCTGTCTATAGAGTCGAGTAAATCTATAAGCCTGAACTCTGACTCTATCTTATCTTGCATTGTCTTTAGCAATACATACCTGCTGCGCTTTGGAGAGTCTTTTATTGCATTTATGCTAGAGCTGTGGGTAAACCGCAAGCCTTCAAATGCGCCGTTTGTTCCTAGCCTGTTTTCCACAAGGTCTATTTTTATCTCGGAAGGAGACGCATAGCTTTTAGTTTTTTCGTAAAATTCAAGAGGGTATTCTTCAACAACTTCCATAGAATATACTTCATCGTCTACTTCTTCTGGAAATACCCTAGTAGTAAGCAGCAAGGGAGCATCCATTGTGCCGCCTATTGTTGCTGGCAGATATTTTTTGGAAAAGTTTATCAAAGCATCAAGCAGAAGCATTGTTGTATCTTCGTCGCCGTCTGTATTTCTCCTCCTTGCTGATATGGTATATGGATGCGCAAAGCCCACATTCGCTTCGGTTATTCCTATTATTCTATTTAACACAGCACATGAGGTGTGAGGTGATAGGGTAATTACAAGCTGGCCTATTAAGTCCTTAGGCTCGTTTGCATTGTAGAACGGCTCTAGCCCGTAGAACTTTTCAAGCAAAGCATCTACGAATTTTGCAACCTTCACAAAGTATTCTGCTCCTCTTTTGTTTATTATCACATCCTGGTGCTTTAGCTCAATAAGCTGGTCGTCGCTTGTTAGGTCTCTTCCTAAATAGTCCTTGTCATAGCCAAGCTTTTTTAGTGTTTCTATATCAGTCCCTATCTCTCTAGGGTAAAAGTGGGTGATTGGTGCATCAGTAGCATCAAAGCGCGAAGTGCCGTCTTTAAATGTATAAACGCCGTAAATCGCTCTTAAAATACCTTTCTCTATAGGCTCTGCTATCTTATCCTTGTTTATAAGCCCTTTTACCCCTTTTACCAAATTAGGCAGTTTGACAAGGCCTAACCTTTTCATTGCTCCGGTCATCATTTTGTCTATATCAATTTCTATCTCGTCATAGGCTTTCTCATCAGAATCTACGCGCTCTATTCTTGTTGGCCTGCCGCAGTCATAGCAGTAAGGCATGCCTACTATCCTGCCGCAGGTATCGCATTTGTACCTTGCAATTTCCACTTTTATTTTTTTATCTCCGAATTTTTTCTCCTCCTTTTCATATGCATCAGTTATGTTTCTGTCCCTGCCTCCGTAGTCACCAATAGGGAACAATGCGTTTGGCGCGGGCTGCATAAGCCTCTCTCTTGCCTTCTCGGGTCTGCCTATCCTTGCACCTATAAAAGTCGACCTTTTTTCAAGCTTTACCTGTGAAACAGCGTTTGCAAGCTCGAGTGCTGACTGTGCTTTTTCAACATACCTTTTAATATTTGCAATTGCCGAAGCGCCGTCTATCTTTCCATTAGTGTCTACAAAGCCTAGCGATACCAGCAGACTTTTGGCATAGTCTGGTGAAACGACTATATTGCCGTTTATAACCTTATGCGGGACGTTAAGCCTTTCCAATACGCTCTTTATGTTGCCTGCAAGAGGTATGGCGAGCTCACCTACTTCATGCATGCCTTTTCCTTCAATCTGCAAATGCTCATGAATTGTGTGTGCAAGTTCTTCAAGCTCCTGAATAGTTACTGCTTGAAACTCAAACAAAAATTTAGGATGCAGAGGTATTCCATATCTTTTAGAAAGCTCAAATGCTTTGTCAAATGTAATGTTTTGCAAGTCTTCTTGTTTAGCATAGCCTGCCTGCAGAAGCTGTGCGCGCCAAAGCTCTTCGACATAGCTGCTTGGCTGCAATGGCGTGTTTGTTTTCCTGAAATCGCCAAAGGTTATGAGTATATCTCCTACGCTTATTATTTCCTCTACTTGCTCCTTTAGCCTATTTGCCTCTTCTGCGCTGTTTATCCTTAGTGCCTCGCCACTCTTCAGCCTTACAAAAGGCCCTTCTATACTATCAACAGGCATTGCCACGCAGCCTTTGCCAGGCAGCT
>Ga0080003_1000247_pt1 | contig 11064 bp, 13 predicted proteins | sample JossMetagenome_FD_69206 | JGI IMG/M metagenome (GOLD analysis project Ga0080003, IMG submission 69206) | Hot spring microbial communities from Joseph's Coat, Yellowstone National Park, USA - JC2_E (SPADES assembly) (version 2) | ecosystem: Environmental > Aquatic > Thermal springs > Hot (42-90C)... | reverse complement strand
AACTCCTCTATGGCCTTCCTTGACGCAGTGGGGTCCCCTTGGCCAAAGAGCCTAAGAAACTCCCATGCCCTCTCCTGAACAGGGTTAACGCTGGCCCCGCTCTCTGAGATCCTGCGCTGAAGGATCTCGCGCGCCTCGGCATAAGTCAGGTACTTTCGCGACTCGATCCTCCTGTTCATATAAGACCCCTTCTAAGACTTAAGGGGTCTGAGGTGGGCGGCGTAGGTTATTATCGTCTTCTCCTTATCGCCTAACATGACCTTTACTAAGTAGGCCCTGCCCCTTCTGCCCACCACGACGCCCGTAAGGCCGTGGTATCTCCTGTGGGGCATCCCGTCATGGAAGGAGGGGTCTATAATTATGGCTACCCTGTCGCCCTCCTTGTAGGGGTAGAACATCACGCTGGCCCTCGGCACGGCTCCCCGCTCCCTTAAGTCCTTGCTGAGCAGCCTCCTTGTCCTATGCCTATAGCCTTTGGGCGCCTTTACCATGTTACACCTCACCTTGACCTTCCAGACTCAATTAAAAGCGTTTAGCAGAGGCCCTTAGGACAACAGGAGCTTCAGGGGTATTATCTGGACCTGCCCAGCGGGCGTGTGCCTAACTATGGAAAGGGGTAGGAGGCCATGGTCAAGCTCGTACCTGGCTATCTCGATGGGGTCCTTTCTAATCCCTGACCCCTCAACGTCAATGAGGGGGAAGGCTCCATAGTCTAGCTGAAGGGCCCTTAAACCTATGATCTTAGCCCTCTCGTACTTCGTAAGGAACGGTGGGCCTATCCTTATTTCATCCTTAGCCGTAGGGTAAAGCTTTGGCTCCCCTTCTGACATAACCTCACGCCAATGAAGGCACGTTATGTCTCAAAAGTATTTAAGTTTAAACTGCGCGAACCCAGTAGTGCTGGGGTCCATAGTGAGCTCTGAGGAGACTGCTGAGACAGGAAGCGAAGAGGTAGAGGAGGTAGCCGCGGAAGAGACAGGGAAAGAGGAGGGCGAAGTATCTGAGGAGCTCGCACCGCTAGAGTATAAGCTTGGGGCCCCTGAGCTCATAGAGGTCATGCTTGACGCCTTCGACATACTGGAGAGGGCCAGCGAGGGACAGATATCGCTAAGCGAGGCTAAGGCGTTGTTCTTTGAAAAAGTCGATGAGGCGCTCAAGAAGGCAGGAGAAGCCGTCAAGAAGACGTCGAGGCGTAGGCCCGCAAAGAAGGCCTCGCAGAAAAAGAAGGCGAGCGGCAGGAGAAAAAGGGGCTCGAAGACCTCAGGGAAGGAAGGCGCTGAGGAGAGGTCAGCTAGCTAGGAGCTCTGAGAAGCTGCGCCTCCTGATATTAACCTCGTAGCCTAGGTCCTTTAAGGCCTCAGCTATCACTTCCTCGCTTACCCTTCTGTCAAACGTGACGAGGACCTCCTTGACGTCCCCTCTCTTGATAAGCTTAAGGCTGTCAACGACCACGGCGCCCCTTATCATATCACTTATGTCCTTGTCTGGGACTAAGTAGTCCTTGAACTTCTTCTCCTGGAACTCGTAGAACTCGTCGAAGTTCCTGACGATCCTCAGGGCCTCCATGACGTCCTTTGACCCAACGTTGAGCCTCTTGCTGACTTCCATTATCAGCTTCTCCGCCACCTCTAAGGGGACGGTGACGCTCTTGTACTTCCCCATGTCAACCTCCAAGGTGACCAAGGGCATAGCCACACCCTGGCTCTGAGGCCCCCTTAAGCTTAAAGGTTCAACAGTTAACCTTAGCGCGGCCGATGATGTAGGTTAAAAGCTGTGAGAGGGTGATCGGGGCCAGGCAGCTGAGGTCGGTTCGCTTGAGGAAGGGCGGCTCTGCTGTCATTAAGTTCAGCGGGTCCCTGATCTACCCTCCATCAGCCTCCTACTTCTCTGACCTAAGGGAAGCTGTAAAGGTCCTACTTGATGAAGGCTGGAGAATAGCTATCGTAGTGGGCGGAGGCGAAGTGGCCAGAGAGTACATAAGGACCCTGAGGGCCTTGGGGGTCCCTGAGTCATTGCTTGACGAAATAGGCATTGAGTCAGCAAACCTCAACGCGTTGTCCGTAGCCCTGGCGCTTTACCCGCTCTCGCCCCCTACCGTGCCCAGGGACCTAAGGGAGGCCGTCAGGATCTCGCAGGAGGGCCTTGTGCCCGTCCTTGGAGGCCTTCAGCCGGGCCAGAGCACTAACGCTGTGGCAGCGGTCCTAGCTGAGGCCATTAAGGCTGACCTCTTGGTGAACCTCTTGAACGGCGTTGATGGAGTTTACACCGGCAGGCCAGGCGAGCCCGGCTCCAGGAAGATTGACAGCCTTACGTACTCTCAGCTGGAGGAAATAGTCTCGGGCAAGGAGCAGGTGGCAGGAGGCTATGAGCTGTTTGACCGCGTGGCCTTAGAGATCGTCAAGAGGAGCCGTCTAACTCTCGTGTTCGCTGACGGAAGGAACCCAGCAGTCCTGGTGAAAGTAATAAGGGGCGAGGGCGTGGGGTCCTGGGTGAGGCCTTAGGACGCGCCTGAGGACTTCCTGTACTTCGGATGGTACTTCTTTATGAACTCCTCCCTTATGTTCGTCAGCTCCTCCTCAGGGAGCTCTGATAGCACCTCCCAGGCCAGGTCGAGAGTCTGCTCTATCGCCCTGTTCTCCCTGACGCCCTGGCTTAGGAACCTCCTCTCGAAGACGTCTGCGAACCTCAGGTACTTCCTCTCGGTCTCGCTGAGGCTCTCCTCGCCTACGACCGCGGCCAGGCTCCTAAGCTCAACGCCCCTGCTGTAAGCTGCGTAGAGCTGGTCGCTCACCTGGGAGTGGTCCTCCCTCGTCTTGCCTGGCCCTATGCCCTCCTTCATGAGCCTTGACAGGCTCATGAGGACGTTGATGGGCGGGTATATGCCCCTGTTGTAGAGGTCCCTGCTGAGAACTATCTGCCCCTCGGTTATGTAGCCCGTCAGGTCAGGTATTGGGTGAGTTATATCGTCATTTGGCATTGTGAGTATTGGCATCTGCGTTATGCTTCCCTTCCTCCCGTGGACCCTCCCAGCCCTCTCATAGACGCTTGCGAGGTCGCTGTACATGTAGCCTGGGTAGCCCTGCCTCCCAGGCACCTCCTCCCTCGCCGCGCTGATCTCCCTCAGGGCCTCCGCGTAGTTGGTCATGTCCGTGAGTATAGCCAGGACGTGCATGTCTCTCTCATAGGCCAGGTACTCAGCGAGCGTCAGCGCAGCCCTTGGGGCGACGAGCCTCAGCATGGCGGGCTCGTTGGCAAGGTTCACGAACATAGCCACCCTCTTCATAGCGCCCGTCTCCTCGAAGAACCTCCTGAAGAACACGAAGTCGTCATACTTTATCCCTATTGCCGCGAAGACCACAGCGAACTCCTCCTCTTCGCCTCTGACCGTCGCCTGCCTCGCTATCTGGGCGGCAAGCTCGTTGTGAGGAAGCCCGCTGCCGCTGAATATCGGCAGCTTCTGCCCCCTGACCAACGTGTTCATACCGTCTATAGCGCTTACGCCTGTCTGTATGAAGTCCTCAGGGTAGGCCCTGACGGCCGGGTTTATGGGGGCCCCATTTATGTCGTACTTCTCCTCAGCCACTATGTCGGGACCTCCGTCTATGGGCTTCCCCAGGGCGTCGAATATCCTCCCCAACATGTCCTCTGAGACAGGCATCTCGAGCGTCCTGCCCAGGAACCTCACCTTAGCTCCGACTGTTGAAATGCCCGCGGTCCCCTCGAACACCTGAACTACCGCCGCGTTCCTCGTAACCTCTAGAACCCTTCCCCTTCTCCTCTCGCCGCTGTTCAGCTCAACCTCGACTACCTCGTCGTATGCTACCCTGCTGACGCCCTCAACTATGATGAGCGGCCCCCTGATCTCTGAGACCCTCGTGTACTCCTTAACGCCTATTACGCTCATGTTAACCACCTCCGAGCTTACTTATTATGTTAACAACGCTCTGCGTAAGCTTCTCTATTTCCTCGACCTTGTCATTAGGTATGTTGAACCTTGCCTTAACCATGTCGGTGTAGAGCCTACCTATGGCCTCCCTCAGCTGGGCGACAGTCACGTTCCTCTTTATGGCCTCGCTTGCCGCCCTATAGAACTCGACGAACATCCTCATGAGCGCTACCTGCTTCTGAGGCGTTGTGAACGTGTCGATTGGATCGAAGGCGTTCTGCTTCAGTAGGCCGTCCTTTATGAGCCTCGCGGTCTCGAGAACAAGCTTGTCCTGCTCGCTCAGGCCCTCTGTGCCCACAAGCCTCACGATCTCCCTCAGGGCGTTCTCCCTGATCAATACGTCCATTATAACCTTCCTGTACTCGGCCCACCTCTCGTCAACATTCTTCCTCCACCAGCCCTCAACTGTTTCAGCGTAGGCGCTGTAGCTCAGTATCCAGTTTATGGCTGGATAATGCCTGCTGTAGGCAAGCGCCGTGTCGAGGGCCCAGAAGACCTTGGTGAACCTCCTCGTGTGGGTTGTGACTGGCTCCGTGAAGTCGCCCCCTGGCGGGCTTACGGCCCCCACCACGGTCACGCTACCAAGCCTCTCAGGGCTGCCCATGGTCCTGACGCGTCCAGCCCTCTCGTAGAACTCTGCAAGCCTTGAGGCCAGGTAGCTTGGGTAGCCCTCCTCGGCGGGCATCTCCTCAAGTCTGCCAGCTATCTCCCTCAGCGCCTCAGCCCACCTGCTCGTCGAGTCGGCCACCAGAAGGACGTCATACCCCATGTCACGGTAGTACTCAGCCATCGTTATCCCAACGTAGATGCTTGCCTCCCTCGCGGCGACGGGCATGTTGCTTGTGTTGGCGATCAGTATGGTTCTCTCCATTAGGGGCCTGCCCGTCCATGGGTCCTTGTAGGTTGGGAACCTCTCCAGGACCTCCGTCATCTCGTTCCCCCTTTCGCCGCACCCTATGTAAATTATCACGTTGGCCGATGACCACTGAGCTAAACTATGTAGAGTAACGGTCTTGCCTGTTCCAAAGCCTCCAGGTATCATGCCCGTGCCGCCCTTAGCCATCGGGAAGAGGAGGTCAATGATCCTCATGCCAGTTATGAGGGGCTCCGTCGGGTCGAGCTTCGCTGAGTACGGCCTTGGTATCCTGACGGGCCAGCGGTGCGATAGGTACACCTGCTTGACCTCGCCCTCACCTGTCTCAACCTCCGCTATGGGGTCGACTATGGTGTAGTCCCCTTCGGAGGCTACCCACTTGAGGACGCCGAAGACGTTCGGCGGAACCATGACCTTATTCAGGACCAGCGGCGTCTCCTGGACAGCCCCTATTATATCGCCTCCTGAGACCTTGTCGCCAGCCTTAAGTCCTTCCCTTGGCACGAAGTGCCACTTCTTATCCCTGGGTATTGGAGGCACGTTAACGCCTCTCTCAACGAATATGCTGCGGGCTGGGTTCGCCTTAGCTATCTGTTGGGCTATCAGGGGCAGCGGCCTCTGAATGCCGTCGAAGATGCTGCCTATGACCCCTGGGCCGAGCTCAACGCTCAGCGGCGCGCCGGTGCCCTCCACGGGCTCCCCTGGCCTCAGGCCGCTGGTTGACTCGTAGACCTGCACGTAGGCCGTGTCGCCCCTTATCCTGGTGACCTCACCTATGAGGCCCTGTTCGCCCACCCTGACCATCTCGTACATCTGGACCCCGGTCATGCCCTCAGCTACAACAAGCGGACCTGATATCCTGACTATCCTCCCCCTGACGGGCACTTCACCTCACCTCGAAGAGCTCCCTAGAAGCGAGACCACGGAGGTACGTGTAGTTCTCCTTTACGAGCTGGTCCAACGTGTAGTCGAGCCTCACGCTTCCGTCCTTCGAAATGGCCACGACGCCTCCCACTACCTGGACCGGCTCCTCAGAAAGCTCCAGGCCACTATAACCTTTTATGAGATCCCTTAACAAGTTGAGGTCCTCTGCTGAGCCATGTATGATGAAACCGCCGTAGGACTCCGCCTCGTCCTGTAGGCTGTCAAGGATCCTCCTTAGGAACTTCGTGTACCACTCCCCTCTGTCCAGCTTAAGCCTCCTCAGGGCCTCGCTCATCACCTTGTCAGTGGCCTCTGCCTTTATGGACTCCTCCTTGAGCTTAACCTTCAGGTCAGCCTCTGCCGCCTTGCTCCTTAGAAGCTCGCGGAGCTCCTCTGCCTTTATCTCTATGGCCTTAACTGCCTTCTCAGACGAGGCCTTATGCGAGGAGTCCGTGAGCTTAAGGGCCGCTGACAACGCTTCGTCAAGCTGGGACTCCAGCTGCGAGACCGCCTTCTTAGTCACGCTATCAGCGACCTTCTGAGCGTCGCCGCTTATGCTCATATCCTTCACCCTAGGCCTAGCGCTTCAGCCAAAAGCCTCTCTATATTTATGGGCTCTGCCTTGGACCACTTTGTGGGCAGGACGAAGACAACAGAGCCTGTACCCGCGACTATCCTCCTCAAGCTCTCCTCATCAGAGACGACGTGCTTAAGGACAATGATTAGCCCATAGCCCTCCTCTACACCCCTTTTAACGGCCTCCTCAGCCTCTGACTGGTTTGAAGCCTTCAGCACCGACATCCCTGCCATCCTGAAGAGCGGCAGGCTCTGTTCGTCCCCCACTACTAGGACCTTGACCTCTTTAGCTGACATGTCTACCCAGGTTAGGCCTAGAAGGGGTTATTTTAAGCGTTAACAGGTCACGATGAGAGGAAAAGGCCTAGCTCAGGTTCCTTGCAGACCTTATTAACCTATGCTACTGGCCCCAACAGGGCGCCAGCTTGATAATAAGCAACAGGCTTGAAGAGGTGCTGATAGTCGTACCGAACGAGAACTACGATAAGGCGCTGGCGTCCCTTGCCAACGCCAGCATAATCAACGTCGATGAGCCGCCGGAGCCGCTTAAGAACTATACTAACAGATCCTACAGGAGGATAGCCCTAGAGGCCGCCGAGAGGAAGTCCAAACTCGAGGGCATATTCAAGGCGTTAGACCTTGAGCCTAGTCCCAGTGAGCAGGCCACGATAACCGTTAAGGACTGGGAGCAGGCATATCGTGATGTTGTCGCTGTGAACTCCAAGCTTGAAGAGGACATGGAGAGGCTAGCTTCAAGAGTAACCGAGCTGAACGCCCGCGCTGCAGAGCTTCAGGCGCTCGTTAGCCTCCTTGAGCCTGTGAAGGAGGTCTCAGCGGACATCAGGACGGCCTGGGAGGGCACACACGTTAGGGCAGCTGTCGGGTTTATGAGCTCTGATTTAGCGCCCTCAGCCATAGGAGTCGTTAATAAGTACAAGCTCCTTTACATAACGCAGCCCGTCAATGAGCTCGTGGTACTCGTCATAGCTGGCGAGAGCGACTCCGTCGCGGCAGCCGCAGCAGAGCTCTCAAGGCTGGGCTGGAGACGAATAGCTATTCCGCCTGAGATGCCGGGCTCGCCTAAGGAGGCTTACGATGTCTCACTACAGGCGTTAACGAAGGTTATGGAGGAGGTCTCAGCCTTAAGGTCGGAGGCCCTTAAGCGCGCTGGGGATCTCAACAGGTACTACGCTCAGGTCTCAGGTCTCGCCAACATCCTAAGAGCTCTGTCGCTCTCGTCGAGAACTGATACCGTGTCTTTCATATACGGCTTTGTTGACCTTAAGGACTCAAAGAAGCTCAGGCAGATCCTGGACGCTTGCTGTGATGGAGCTTACGTAGTTAAGAGCCTGGGGGTGAGGCGGGGTGAGAAGTACGTCCCGACAAAGGTTGACCTGCCGGGCTACTTCAAGTGGTTCCACAGCATAGTGGAGATGTACGGAACGCCCTCAGGTGATGAGATCGTTCCGACGCTCTTCATGGCCATAACGATGCCCATAATATTTGGCCTGATGTTCCCCGACATTGGCCACGGACTACTAGTTCTGCTCTTTGCCATCTTCTACATGTTGCCAAGGAGCAGAGACATAGCCAAGGTCGCCTCGGTGCTTGGCGTAGCGGGAATGATAACGGGTTTCCTTGCTGGCGAGTTCTTTGGCCCGATACCAGCTCATGCCATAGGTCTTGACAGGCTTTGGGAACAGCTGGGGTTCAGGGTTCCACCACTGCTATCGCCCGTGGACGCAGCCACGGAAAGCTCCACAGAGCCTTACGTGATGCAGCTGTTCAACGAGATCTTGGACATATCCTTCTGGATAGGGGCCTTCATGCTGACCTTCGGCAATATACTGGGGATAGCTAATGACCTCCTGAGCAGGAACTACGAGGACCTCATTGCAAGAAGGGCCCCGCTAACTCTTCTCTTCCTCGCAGCCGGCCTTCCATTCCTTATTTACTTCAACGCCTACAGGGCAGGCTATATTATAGAGGAGGCCATCTTCGGCCTTGGAAAGGGCGGGCCTATAGGGGCCTTCGTCTTCTATGGGGCCATAGCATCTATCGTGTGGCTGCTGATAGGTGAAGGGCTCTACACACTGGCTATAGGCGAGGGCTTCAGGTTAGACCCCATAGAGGGCTTCCTCGGCATGTTTGAGGGCATGCTTCTCGCCTTAGGCAACACCATCAGCTTCCTTAGGATCATGGGCCTAAGCCTAGCGCACGCTGGGCTCATGGTAGGGTTTACAATACTTTACTATGTAACTTTGACGCCGCACCCCAACCCCTTGACTTATGCTGCGGCGGTGTTGATATATATCATGGGTAATCTGCTCACGGCAGGCCTTGAAGGCATAGTAGCGTTTGCTCATGACCTAAGGCTGCACTTCTACGAGTGGTTTAACAAGTTCTACAGAGGCCTCGGCAGACCCTTCGTACCATTGTCCACGCCTGGCGTGACGTTTGTAATCAGCTAAGTCAGCTTCGAAGTCCCTACGTTAAATAATGATGATAACATAACAAGGTTTAGTGATCTGCGTTCCCCTTTGCTTAAGACCGCTAGAAGAGGTTTAAATATAATAATGTATAATAACGTTAACAGAGTTACAAAGCTTATAACCTGTCGCTACATCGATAAAACGCGCGATGAAGAGGGTTGGTATTACTGACCCTAATGAGGAAAGACGCCAGAGCGGAGCGTCCTTATGAGGCTTTGTCAAAGGCCTACAATAGTCAGGAATATATTTTCTAGTGATATTTTGGTATTGAGTGCCGGGGAGAGCATGCAAAGGGAAGCCGCAGAGGTTATGGGATCTACCAGGTACAGGGACACGTTAATCTGGCTAATGCTCCTAATACTTTCCCAGAGGCCTATGCACGGATATGAGATCATAAAGAAGATCAACGAGCTCACTGCAAACCAATGGAAGCCTGCCGCCGGCTCAATATACCCGCTCCTGAGCTACATGAAGGACCTGGGCCTGATAGACGTGGTGGTTGTCGAGGAGGAGGGCGTCAGGGGCGGCAGGAAGATAGTTTACGCGCTCACCGACAAGGGCTGGCAGCAGCTCAATGAGATCTTAGCCCGTAAGGTTCAGATCTACGCGAACTTCCTTGACCTTATAGTGGGCTCGTCCCTCAAGGCGCTCGAGGAGCACGGCTTTGCCGACAGCGCAAAGGCCCTCCGCTCGAAGTTACTTGAGTGGGTCACGCAGTTTCGGAAGAGGCTTTCAGAGGGCTGAAGTTGCTGTTCATAGTAGGAGCCGGGCTGGGCCCTCAGCACGTCACTGATCTCGCTAAGAGCCTTATCAAGAGGGCTGAGGTTGTCATCGTAGAGGCCTATACCTCACCTAACAGCGACTGGCTTGAAGACTTGGCTAAGGCCCTTAATAAGGCCACGGTTAAGGCCACCAGGGACCTGCTGGAGGAGAACGTGAATAAGCTCATAGATATGGCGCGCGACAGGGACGTTGTCGTCCTTGTCGCCGGTGACCCCCTCATAGCGACCACCCATTCCTCTGTTGTAGTTGAGGCCCTAACGAGAGGCGTTAAGGTCAAGGTGATACCAAGCGTCTCAGGCCCCTGCGCAGCTATGTCGCTCTCAGGACTTCAGTTCTACAGGTTCGGCAGGAAGGTCACAGTTCCAGGGTCCTGGAGGGGCGCCGATGTAACGCCCGTGGCCTACTGGCTCCTTGGCAACCTCTGCCTTGACCTTCACAGCCTCATACTCCTTGACGTCGACCAGGAGGGAAGGCAGCTGCCTCCGGCTGATGGCACTAAGGAGCTCCTCAAGGCCTTCAACGAGCTCCTAAGCGACCAGAGGGAGGACCTTGGTGACCTGCTGGTGTTAGCGGTGTCGGCGACAGACGATGACGTCTATGTGACCTACTCTCGCCTCTCAGAGCCTGAGGCCTTAAGGCCTATTACGCCATCAACGATTATAGTGCCGGCCTCCCTTCACCCTGTGGAGCAGGAGTTCCTGAAGTTAGTCCACGGGGTTCCATCAGGCCTGATAGACCTTCACCTAAAGCTGTTGAGGAGGATAGACCCCTGTAACCTCTACTTCTCGGCGCGGCATAAAGTAATGGCTAGCCCATAGCCCCTGCAGCAGAAATGGCGACTAAATTAGTTGTTAATACCCCACCTTGACGCAGAGAGAGCGGCGCGGGCCGTTGGGCGAACTTGATAAGGCGCGGGAGGTCATAAACAGGCACTTTGAAGTGACGGAGCTCGTTGAGATAGGGAATGGCGCTTACAGGGCGCAGGTGATAGGGCTGAAGGAAGGCGACCTGGTGACCTCCTTCAGGTCCCTCTACAGCGAGCTTGTGAGGCTTGGGTACGCCCCGGCCCTAAGGAGGGAGGGGTCCTCACTTTACCTCATCATAGCCAGGTACAGCTCTCGCTATAACTTGGCCTTATGGATTGCGCTGGCGGCACTTACGATAGCCTCCGTCTACTACTCAGGGCTCGCACTGATAGGCCTTCCAGGAGGGGGCCCATTAACGCCAGGTCTTTACCTGCTCGGCCTCCTAGCGCCTCTCCTGATCCATGAATCAGGACACTGGCTAGCTATGAGGAGGTACAGGGTCCCAAGGAGCCTGCCCTACCTCATACCTGCACCCCCTCTTCAGCTTGGGTTCTTAGGTACCTTGGGCGCCGTCATAAACATGAAGTGGATACCGGCCACGGCTGACGAGCTTGCGATAATAGGTGTCTCAGGCCCCCTAGCAGGCTTCCTGGTGGCGCTCCC
>Ga0080003_1001727_pt1 | contig 11066 bp, 7 predicted proteins | sample JossMetagenome_FD_69206 | JGI IMG/M metagenome (GOLD analysis project Ga0080003, IMG submission 69206) | Hot spring microbial communities from Joseph's Coat, Yellowstone National Park, USA - JC2_E (SPADES assembly) (version 2) | ecosystem: Environmental > Aquatic > Thermal springs > Hot (42-90C)... | reverse complement strand
CCACCACCTATGCCGTTTCCTTTAAAAAGCTGTATATCAAGATAAGCTTGGATATCTTTTGTAAGCTGTGCTCCTGTGTATAAACCATAAGACTGGGTTAGCTCTTCTGATCTTCCACCACCGTTGTTTTTATACGGATTACCAAAGGTCATAGGTCCTTCGTAAGGGGAGTTGAAGTTTGTAGAGTATTGACCCACGAGCGTTGCTTTCATACCTAAAAATTGAGGAAACCATGGGGGAAGGTTTTGGGCTGTTGCAATTTCACAAAAAATAGACCCTACCAATAACATTTTGAAAATTTTCATAATAAACCTCCTATAGAGCTCTAAAACAAAGTAATTTTTTAACCCTAAACAAAATTAGTTTAGCAGCGCATTTTTAATGTATCGTTAAAAAAGTAAAAAATTTAGATTTTACTGGGAGGTTTATAAGAAGAGATTCTAAAGATTTCTTTTATGATTTCGAAAGCACACCATAGTCTATTTATAGTATCACAAACTTATCTATTTGGCAATGATATATATTACATAATTTTGCTTTTCCTACTTTCTATATAGAAAAATAAAATGATAGTGATAATTACAGAAAACGAAACAGCATAAAAGGAACATCTAAACACTTCTGTAACGCCGTAGGCTTCTGATATTAGCATTTGAAATTTATATAAAATAGCTTTTGCCAATATTTTTGAATCAAATTTTTCTTCAAAAAGCCTAAAACTAACACTGTTAAAAGTCCTTGAATCATTTATGTAATCAAAGTTTTTTGCACTATAAGAGGTTATTATGTTGGTGGCTATAGAAGTACCAAGTGAAGCTCCTATTAGCCTCATATACCCGTAAATGGCTGTAGACAATCCCATAAGCTCTGGTTTTACAGAGTTAAAAGCTATTTTTAAAATAGGTGCAAAGAAAAGCCCCATACCAATACCAACAAGAAGCATATACAAAGTAATGTCATGTTTTGGAGTATAATAGTCTATGTTAGATAAGAAGAAAAACAACGTTATCATCAAAATTGCCTCTGAAGAAAATATCAGTATAGTTGGATTCATTTTATCCGCCAGCTTGCCACCTATAAGAGAGAAAACCCCTATTCCTATAGCATAAGGGAATATATGAAGTCCCGTTTGAAAAGTGCTTAGGTCCCTAATTCTTTCAAAATATATGGGTATTGTATATACTGTTTGGAAAAATGTAAGCCCTTGCACCAAGACAAACACGCTTACTGCCAACGTAAATTCCAAATTTTTGAAAATTTCAATACCCACAAGCTTATGATCGGATGTTGTTTCTAAAAGCAAGAAAATCAAAAAAGATAGTACAGAGATTGATAGAAAATATATAGATTTTGTGTTTGAAAACCATCCCCATTTTTCACCTTTTGACAAAAGCACAATCGATGATACACTAAAACAAGAAAGCGCTAAAAAACTCCATATATTAAACATGGTTTTTCGGCTTTCAACATGATAAGAAGGTAAAAATGATACTCCTAAGGCCAAAAGCAAAATGGATATTGGAACGTTTATATAAAAAATAGCGCGCCAGGATATATATTCTACCAAATAACCCCCTATTGTTGGTCCAAGCCCCGGCGCAAAAGACATACCAAGAGCGTATATACCCATAGCCCTCCCTCTTTCTTCTTTGGAAAAGCTCATTTGTATCATAGCTTGACCAGCCGGTATAATAAGCCCTTCTCCTATACCTTGAGCACTTCTAAAAAGTATCATTTCAAACAACGAATGAGACTGACCTGCTAGCACGCTACCAAGCGTATAAAATATAAGCCCTGATATGTATACTTTTTTAAAACCGTGCATTCCTGATATTGTATTGAAAGCCAACATAGTTATAGCTGTAGATATTAAATAGCTTATAGAAACCCACTCTATACCAAACAAATCTGTATGAAGAGGCGCTATCATCCTTGGCATTGCTACGTTGACGCTTGTGGTACCAAGCACCACCATAAACACACCTAAAGACACTATACCTACATAAAACCATTTCATGACTGACCAATCATATTATTATATCAAATACTCTATATCAAAGTAATGGTGTATAATATGTTTTATGGAAAAGCTTGAAAACGAGTGGATAAAAAACGGCAAAAGCATAACAAAGACATACTTTTTAGAAAACTGGGATAATATTACAGAATTTCTCATATTCATTACAAACCTTATAAAAGAGCTTGACCATCACCCAGATATTCTTTTTCATACAGCCAGCAAAAGCATCACAATATTTTTAACTACACATAGCTCAAGCGGTATTTCTGAAAAAGATTTTGAATTTGCAAAAAGATCAGACAAATGGATAAGTGAGTATATCCAATAAGCTAATGTCTAAAAAAGAATTATTTACTTATACGCTGCTTTCTTTTTATTTTTTCTTTCTTGGCAACAACATACTTTCAATCACCTCTCCAGATGAAGGAAGAAATCTATATGCCGCTTCTTACATGCTTCAAACTGGACATTTTCTAACGCCTATGTTTAACTGTCATTTTAGGTTTGAAAAGCCCCCTATGCTATACTGGGTTAGTGATTTGTTGTTTTTAATATTTGGAGTTCATGCCTGGCTTGCAAGAGCTGTTTCTGGTATTAGCGCTTTCATAGTAGGTATCTTTACATATAAAATAGCAAAGGATATATATAAGCTTGAAAATCCTTTTTACGCATCTTTGGTGCTTTTTACCATCACACATCTTTGGATAGAATCAAGAGCCTATGTCCCAGAGATGCTTCTTACGGCTTTTGAAATAATAGCCATATACTATTTTCTAAAAGATAAAATAAGCTTAGGTTATCTTTTTATGGGTCTTGCCACACTCACAAAAGGACCAGTGGGTACCGCTGTAGTACTTATGGTTATTATTACTCTAAAAAGAGATATTAAGTATTTTAAAAAGCTCTTAGATCTAAAAAGCATACTACTTTATATCTTGGTGGGCTGGAGTTGGTATTTTTATATGGTTTATAGATATGGATTTTACTATATATACAAATTTTTCATAAGAAACAATATAGATGTCTATACAGGGCAAAAAAATATACACCTTTACCCGTTTTATTATTATGTAGTTGTGCTTCTTATAGCCCTAATCCTATGGGTCCCTTGGTTTTATAGCTTTTTTAAAAAATATATAAAAGATAAATCAAAAACTGCCACAGATATGCTCTTATGGTCTTTGGTGGTACTCTTATTTTTTACTCTGTCCAAAAACAAACTCCATCATTATATAATAAGCATATATGTCCCTATCTCGATATTTATATCTATTTATGCATCAAAAAAGCTAATAAAGTTTAACGTGTTTTTATCAAGCATCTTGCTTTTTATACTTTTTATACTTGCTTATCGCTATGAACAAGAACGCTTTGTCCCAAAAGCTGTATCTATACTAAAAGCCCAAAAACTACCAGTTTATTACGACAACGCTCATCTATCAGCTATGGTATACTATCTAAACACCTGCATAGACTCTTTACCAAAATACACACCAAAACACTACTTTGTAATATCCCAAAATCCCCCAGATAAAATGCCCTCTTTTAAGCTTTTGACAAAAGGCATAGAGTTTGACGGGAAATATTATCTTTACTATAAGCCTTAGAGTTTAATATAATTTTCATTTTTTTAACAAGAAACCAATATTATCATGGGTTATAATTTATAAAAATAGGAGGATGTTATGGCAAAGAAAACAAAAGAAAAAAATAATGAGCCTTTGGAAGCTAAGCTTTGGAAAGCAGCAGATACCCTTAGAAAAAATATTGACGCAGCAGAATATAAGTATGTTGTATTAGGCTTAGTATTCTTAAAGTACATCTCAGATGCCTTTGAAGAGCTTTATGAAGAACTCAAAAAAGACCCTTACGCTGACCCAGAGGATAAATACGAATATTTAGCAAAATATGTTTTTTACATTCCAGAAAAGGCAAGATGGAGCGAGATTAAAAAACATGCAAGAAGTCCAGAGATAGGAAAATACCTTGATGAAGCGATGGATGAGATAGAAAGAGAAAATCCTTCATTAAGAGGTGTTTTACCAAAGGTTTATTCAAAAGGAAACATAGACCCATTGTCTCTTGGTGGGCTTATAGACCTATTTGATAACATTCCGTTAGAATCTGCAAAAGAAAAAAGCTCTGATGTTTTAGGTTATGTTTTTGAATACTTTTTAGGACAGTTTGCATTAGCTGAAGGAAAAAAGGGCGGGCAGTTTTACACTCCAAAAAGCGTTGTAGAGCTTTTGGTAGAGATGATAGAGCCTTTTAAAGGAAGAGTATTTGACCCTTGCTGTGGTTCTGGCGGGATGTTTGTTCAATTTGAAAAGTTTGTAATAGCACATCAGGGAAAGGTTGATGATATTTCTATCTATGGACAAGAAAGCAACCAAACCACTTGGAAGCTTTGTAAGATGAATTTAGCAATCAGACATATAGGTAGCGATCATGTAAAATGGAACAGCGAAGGCTCACTTTTAAACGATGCACACAAAGACTTAAAGGTAGATTTCATATTGGCAAACCCGCCATTCAATCAAAAAGAATGGGGAAGAGAGCATTTGGAGAATGACCCAAGATGGAAATATGGAATACCACCAGCAGGAAATGCAAACTACGCTTGGATACAGCATTTTATTTATCATTTAAATAGCAAAGGGAAAGCTGGGTTTGTTCTTGCCAAAGGTTCTTTAACCCATAAACAAAAAGAAGAGTATGAGATTAGAAAAAACCTAATAGAGGCTGATTTGGTAGAGTGTATAGTAAATTTACCCCCTAAGCTGTTTTTAAATACCGGTATCCCTGCTTGTTTGTGGTTTATAAATAAAAACAAAAAAAGAAAAGGAGAGATTCTTTTTATAGACGCAAGGGATATGGGAGAACTTATAAATAGAAGATTAAGAGTTTTGAGGCCTGAGGATATACGAAAGATAGCAGATACTTATCACGAATGGCAAAAGGGCGAGGACGACAAGTCTGCCACGCCACACAAGTCTGCCACGATAAGAAATTATCAGGATATAGCTGGTTTTTGCAAGTCTGCAAGTTTGGAAGAAGTGAGGAACTTAGATTACGTTTTAACTCCTGGTAGATATGTTGGACTTCCTGATGAGGATGATGATTTTGACTTTGTAGAAAGGTTTAATAAGTTAAAAGCCGAATTTGAAGAGCAGATAAAAGAAGAAGAAAGGTTGAATAAGCTTATTTTAGAGAATTTGGAAAGGTTGGATTTGGAGGCCTAAAGGTATGGAGTTATTAGAAAAGATGGAGTATGTGGAAGATATTCCTGAAGGGTGGAAATGGGTAAAGTTAGGGGAGTTGTTAAATTATGGTTTATTTGAATTATTAGATAGATATAGAATACCACTTTCTGATAATCAAAGAAATAAAATGAAAGACGGAATTCTTTATCCTTACTATGGAGCAAACGGAATCATTGATTATGTTAATAGATATATATTTGATGGTGAGTTTATTTTAGTCGCTGAAGATGGGACAGTTTCTACTGATAAAGGAAAGCCTGTGGTTCAATATGTTTGTGGTAAATTTTGGGTGAGCAATCACGCTCATGTTATAAAATGCGAAAACTCAGTCACGCTCAAATTTTTATACTATGCTTTAAAAAATGTAGATATAATTCCATACATTACAGGTGCGGTTCAGCCAAAACTAAATCAGAGAAATTTATTAGATATAGAGATTTTATATGCTTTGGATATTAATGAGCAAAAAGCTATAGCTGAAGTTCTTTCAAGCATTGATGACAAAATAGAGCTACTCCATTGTCAAAATAAAACACTTGAAGAAATGGCGATGACTTTATTTAGGCAGTGGTTTATCGAACCAACCAAAGATGGATTGCCTGATGGATGGGAAGAGGTAAGCTTGGGAGATGTATTTGATATCGGAATAGGAAGAACTCCACCACGTAAAGAAAGTTATTGGTTTTCACTTAACCCGAAAGATATTCGATGGGTTTCAGTAAAAGATTTGGGATCTATAGATACATACATAATCAATACTTCGGAATTTTTAAAAGAGGAAGCTGTAAAAAAATTTAATATCCCAATTATACCTGACAATACTGTTTTATTAAGTTTCAAACTTACTGTTGGAAGAATTGGTATAACTATTGGGGAAATGGTTTCTAATGAAGCAATAGCTCATTTTAAGCTTAAACCTAATTCGAAAATTAGTTCTAATTATCTCTATTTGTTTTTAAAAACTTTGGATTTTAGCACTTTTGGCAGTACCTCATCAATTGCTGAGGCTATAAATAGCAAGATTATTAAGGAAATAAAAATACAAATACCTGACGATGAATTAATTCTGTCATTCCAAAGGTTAATAGATCCTATTTTTCAAAAAATCAGATATAATACGTTCCAAATCCAAACCCTTGAAAAACTAAGAAATACACTCCTCCCCAAACTAATGAGCGGAGAGGTGAGGATAAAGGTATGACTTATGAAATACCAGAAATACCAAAAGTACCAAAAGAAATTATAGATGCGGTAAATAATCAAACTCTTGCTGTCTTTATTGGAGCAGGAGTTTCACGACTTATTGGATGTATAGGCTGGAATCAACTTGCTTATAATCTTGTCAATAGATGTTTTTCAACTAAGAAAAAAGATGGCTCTGGGCTTATAAACTTTAAAGAAAAAGAAACTCTTATTCAAGAAAAGGATCATAAGAAAACTATCACTATTTGTTATCACTTATTAGAGAAGAATGGTTTTGAAAGTATTTTTTATGAGGAACTCGAGAAATCTCTAAAAGCTGACGAAGACCTCGTTAAATCTCAAAATATTTATGATGAATTATATCGCTTACGCGGACTTTTCATTACAACAAATGCCGATGAACATTTTGATAATAAATTTGAACAATCACGAATTGTATGGAGAGAGGAAGATTTTGATCCTTCAAAAATAGATAGAACGAAACTTTATCATATTCACGGTTCTATTAAAGATAAAGATTCACTTATATTTACAGTACCTGAGTATATCAAGCTTTACAATAAGCCGACATTTAAAAAATTTTTAGAAGAAATATTTAGTAAATATACTGTTTTATTTGTTGGTTATGGAATGGCAGAATTTGAATTACTGGATTTTTTAATAACAAAATATGATCCTAATAAAAAACAAAATCCAAAACATTTCATTTTACTTCCATTTTACAAAGGAGAAGAAAATATTTTCGAATTTGAACAGTCTTATTACAACTCAATGGGCATTAAAGTCCTTCCATATGTAAAAGATAATAAAGGATATGGACAGCTTTATGATGTAATCAAGAGCTGGAATAAAGAGATAAATCAGGCTTCGGGCTATTTATATGATTCACAGCAAGAAATTGACGATACTGTCAGTAACTATTCTGAAGAAAAAGCAGAAAGAATATTTCAGATTATTAAAAACGATAAGTCGCAAAGAGATTATTTTTTTGAAGCTCTTAAATCAGCAGAGAATCCTTTTCCATGGTTACAACCATTGAAAGAAAAGGGATATTTTGATCCGCAAAATTGGAATCAGACTCGGAATGTTCTTGGTTATTTAGAAAATGTTGCCGACAAAATTAAAGAAAATCAAGATGCTGAAGTTATAGAGACTTTACTGGAAATTGCTAATAAAATTATTACCTACCAAGATGAGAAGGGAGAAGGGATAGAAATTCCTAGAACTGATTGGTTAATGATAAAAATAATTTTTTCATTGCCAATAGATAAAATAACCGAGAGCCATATTGAGTTCATTAGATTGGCTCTAAATTCAGAATGGATTGCTACATGGGTAGTCTATGAAATAGATAACACTATACTTCCTAGATTGCTTCAAGAAAGGGCAGAAAATCTTGTTCTAAATCTATTAGATATAATATTAAGTTATAAAAAAATAGAAGAAAAATCGTATTTTGACGATAAAAAAACTTATGAGCATACATCAATAAAGTATATATCAATAATGGACGAATCAACAATAAATGAATATCAGCTTAAAAAAACACTACAAAAGTATAAACAAAAAATCGCTGAATTATGTAGTGTTAAAGCAGCAAGAATTGCAATTGACAAAATGAAAATAATCATAAAAGAGGATAAATCTAAGTTTGATAATATGTGGATACCTACAATTGAAGACCATCCTCAAACTATTTCTCCTGAAAGGTACGAATGCCAATTAGTTCACTTCGTTAGAGATATGTTTGAATTTTCTGAAACTCATAAAATAAAAGAAGAAATAGACAAATTATTGAAAGAAGAACATTCTATTTTTAAAAGAATAGCTATTCATATAATCAATTATCACTACAAAGATTTAAATGAATTGTTTTGGCAATTGAAAGGAAACCCGCTTGAAGATGAATTACTTAAACACGAGCTGTATGAGTTATTAAAAAATAATTGTTCTGTTTTTACTAATGAACAAATTACAAAGGTTCTAAACTGGATAGAATCTAATAAAAATTACTATATACCAAAAGATGAAAATGAGGATCAAGTTAACAAGATGATAGCTTACAAAAAAAAGAATGGCTTTCTGCACTTTTAGAGACTAAAAATCGTGATGTACTTTCCTCCTATGAAAAATATAACAATATAAATCCAGCAGAATTTGATCATCCTATGGAGACTAAAGTGGGGTACGAAAATTCAGTAGCAAGGGATGAGATTCTTACCAAAACAAATGAAGAAATAGCAGAATATTTTATAAGTAAAAAAGAAAAGAAGGATGCAGAAGATCTTTTCGATTCATTCAAAAATTATGTATCAGAAAATCCGGAAAAATTTACAAACAATATAAAACCATTTTTAAATATTCCAAAAATATATCAGTATGCATTATTATGGGGTTTAAACAAAGCTTGGAGTACAAAAAAACATATCAACTGGCAAGTAGTTTTTGATTTTATATTTAAACTAATTACGTCAGACGATTTTTGGAATGAAAATTGTGAGGGTGCTAATTATAGAAATTTGATTATTTCACAAATAGCCGAAGTCATTGAAGAAGGTACAAAAGATGATAACCATGCTTTTAGCCCTGAATTTTTACCTAAGGTAGAGGAAATATTGTTATTACTTGCGAAAAAAACTGAATCTGACTTTACTTATACTGGAGATCTTGTTACCTCTATTTTAGATTCAACCAAAGGAAAAATATTTTCAGCGATGATAAATTATTCTCTTAGATATGCTCGTCTCTATAAAAGAGAAGAAGATAAGTGGGTAAGGAGTGTTGAAGAAGATTTTACAAAATGGCTTGATCGTGAGATTGAACCTTCCCTTGAATTTTCATTAACTTTAGGTAAATATTTACCAATTATCTATTGGCTTGATAAAAAGTGGGTGAGCTATAATATAAATAAAATATTCCCGATAAATAATGACACTCATTGGAAAGCTGCTTTCACGGGATATCTTTCTTATTTTTCAACGATCTACGGAGACATTTACTTTTTACTTAGAGAAAACGGACATTATGCTAAAGCTATAAAAACTGATTTTGATGATCCTTATATTACGAAACAAGTTGTTCAACATATATGTGCAGGATATTTAGAAGATTGGGAAAAGTTAGAAGATGAAAAAAGCCTCATTTTCCAATTATTAAAGGATAAAAACATAAAACAAATTTTAGAAATAGTAAACTACTTCTTGGCAATTGCTAAAGATAAACCTATCGAAAAAATTAAATCAAAAGTAAAACCACTTTGGAAGGAAATATATAAACTGACAAAACACTATGAAGAAAACGAGGAGTTTCAAAAAATAATTTCTGATATTTCGAAATGGTTAGTTTTTATTGATGAGATAGACGATGAAATTATGGAATGGCTAATACTTTCAGCAAAATATCTTAATAGAGGTAGAGGTTTTAATGGCGATTTTTTCATTGAAGATCTTATGAAACATACTTCAAAGACCCCAGCAAAGGTTGGTAAAATTTATCTTGAAATGCTTAAAGCGGATATCTATCCTAATTATAAGCAAGAACACATCAAGAAGATAGTCCGTTTATTATATGAGAATAACGAAAAAGAAATTGCGGACAAAATATGTAATTTATATGGAGAAAAAGGTTATTTCTTTTTAAAAGACATATATGGTAAATATAACAAAAAAGGCAATCATAATAGCTAATTTCATGAAGATGATTTATTGCGTGATATAATTGCAAGAAAGATAAGAAAGTGAAATATGAAAAGGTTAAAATATAAGGAGGGTTTATGATATATGAGGATGAAATAGAGCAGTTGGCTATAGATCTACTAAAAGAGGTAGGTTATGAGTACTACCATGGACAAGATATAGCACCAGATAGCCAGAATCCAAAAAGACGATCTATAGAAGAGGTTATACACGAAGAAGACCTAAGAAATGCACTCACAAGGTTAAATCCAAAAACACCATCAAGCCTCATAGAAGAAGCTATAAAAACTATAAAGCATCTAAGCAGCCAAAACTTAATAGAGAACAACGAACAATTTCACAAGATGCTTGTAGAAGGCGTTAGAGTAAACTATATAAAAAACGCAGATGAAAGATGGGAGATTGTAAAGATAATAGATTTTCAAAACCCAGAAAACAACCACTTTTTAGCGGTAAATCAATATACGGTAAAAGAAAAAAACAACATAAAAAGACCAGATATAGTACTATTTATAAACGGCTTGCCGTTGGTGGTTATGGAGCTGAAAAACCCAACCAAAGAAGATGTAAATATATTGTCAGCTCACAATCAGCTTCAAACCTACAAAGAAATCATACCATCGCTATTTACCTACAACGAAATACTTATAATCTCAGATGGGATGGAAGCAAGAGCTGGAAGCCTAACATCGGGATTTGATAGGTTTTTAGCTTGGAAATCAGTAGATGGAAAAACAATATCAAGATCAAATCAATTAGAAACCATTATAAAAGGACTTCTAAACAAAGAAACAATCATAGATTTTATAAAAAACTTTGTAGTATTTCAAAAATCAAAATACGAAGACAAAACAGGACAAATATCTATAACATCAGACAAGAAAA
>Ga0080003_1001726_pt1 | contig 11068 bp, 9 predicted proteins | sample JossMetagenome_FD_69206 | JGI IMG/M metagenome (GOLD analysis project Ga0080003, IMG submission 69206) | Hot spring microbial communities from Joseph's Coat, Yellowstone National Park, USA - JC2_E (SPADES assembly) (version 2) | ecosystem: Environmental > Aquatic > Thermal springs > Hot (42-90C)... | reverse complement strand
GGGCTCAACCCAGAGAGCTTCAACGCCTACTACCCCTCCACGAAGGGTGCCGAGATAACCCTAACCAGGGAAATGGCCGTTGAGCTGGCCAAATACGGCATAAGGGTCAACGCGGTGGCCCCAGGGCCCATCGACACCCCTCACAACAGGAAAAAGATGGGGGAGATGTTCGGCGGCGACTACAGGGTTGGTTACGAAAAGCTCGCCCGCGGCGATCCCCTGAAAAGGTTCGGGACCCCTGAGGAAGTGGCTCACGCCGTCCTCTTTTTGGCCTCCGACCTGGCCTCGTACATCACGGGGGCAACCCTGTTCGTGGACGGTGGCATGCACGTGGTGCAGCCGCATTCGCTCGGGTTCCCACCCCGACGCCCAGAGCGGTCTTCGTTTTTAACCGACTTCGCGCAGGTTGCTGCGGCGGCGCTTTCCTTCCTTTCAGTTAGCGGCGCCTACTGTTTTTTAGTCTCAATCCCACGCGCGGCCTTCGCAACGGCCTCCGCCTTGGCGGCGGCCTGAGGGGAGTGCGACGGCCTGAATGAGGAGAGAACCATGGCGATCAGGCTTATGACCAACGAAAAGTAAAACGCCATGTGAAGCCCGTACTCGAAGCCTGCGAGATTGAAAGCGGAGTCCTGCACGCCGCCGCCGTAGATCATTATCTGCATCAGGTCGTTAAGGGAAACCCTGCTGATTAAGAAGGGAAAGGTCACCGCCAAGCTCAGCATGCTGCCCGTGTTCCTGAGCATCGTCCTTATGCCCGAGGCAATCCCCCTGCGCTGAGGGCTGACGGAGGTCATTATGGCGTTGGTGTTAGGCGAGCTGAAGAGCCCGCTACCGGCTCCCATCACCGACATGTAGGTGGCCAGATATGGATAGGGGGTTGCCTTCGTTATGGTGGCCAAGAGGAAAAGGCCCACAGCGTTCACGCCCAGGCCTGCCGTGCTCAGTACCCTCGACCCATACTTATCCGAAAGCCTTCCGCTCAGTGGCCCGACGGCGAGGAAAGCCAGCCCGTACGGTATCATCATTATCCCCGCTGACAGCGGGGTCTGACCGTAGGGCCCCTGCAGGAAGAATATCAAGAGGAACATGACCGCCCCCGTGGCTATACCGTTCAGCAGGTTGGATATGTTGCCGAAAGCGAACAGCCTGTCCCTGAAAAGCGAGAAATCTATGAGCGGATACCTCGTCCTTCTCTCGGCGTAAAAGAAGGCACCGAAGAAGGGCAACGAGCCAATCAGCAACGCGAACGTGTAAACCAAGGGGAAGCCCGGGAAGGCCACGAAGGTCAATCCTAGCAGCATCAGGGTCAGCGCGCCGAGCAAAAGCGCGTTACCCAAGAAGTCGAACTTCTCCTGCCTGGCCGGCTCAACCACCTCGCGCAGCCTGAAGTAAGCCCAGGGCACCGCGAAAGCCGCTATGGGTATGTTAAAGAGGAATACCCACCTCCAAGATATCGTGGTCAGCACCCCTCCTATGACGGGCCCGGTGGTAAATCCCGTGACCCCAGCTATTTGGTTGATCCCCAACCCCAGGCCGACCTCCCCCTTCTTGAACGCGTCCGTGACAATCGCCGTGCTGTTGACCATCAAGAACGAGCCTCCGACTGCCTGCACCGCCCTAAAAGCTATGAGCTCCACCCCGGCCACCGTCCCCTTGCCAACGGTGAGACCACTGAGCAGGGAGCCCACGGCGAAAATCGCGAAGCCCGCGTTGTAAAGTTTCTTTCTCCCGATCATGTCGGCGAACCTCCCCAGCATGGGGACCAGGGCCACCGTCAAGAGCATGTAGATGAGGATTATCCAAAGGGCGTAGAAGAAGTTGAGGTCAAGATTTTTCCTGACCTCCTCCCCGCCCTGAAGGGCGAGGGTTCCCCGAGGTCTAAAGGGTTACACCCCTTTTACGGGTGCTACTAGGTTGTGGTCTACGACGAAGGAGAGAGGCTTCTTTACCGTCGAAAGCGTTACGTTCACTGCCTTCTTGAGGATGTTCAACGCACCGTTTAAGTCGCTGTGCAGTCTATGTCCTTTAGGACAAGTGATGACTCCCCTCGGATTCCTAGTGACTTTCACGTCGTGGTAAGCGCAGTACTTCGAGGTGTTGTACTCGACGACCTCGAAGGCTTTCATCCCGTACTCTTGAGCCTTCAACTCGATGGCGTCCATCAGTTTGCGGTAGGACCACATGTTTACCGTGAACTTGTTGCCCTGATCTTGTGCAATGTTGAAGGGATAGCCCAAATAGATTGTTGAGGCACCCTGTTCGTGTAACTCCTTCACTAGGTGGGACGCGAAGTTTCTATACAAGTGCAGAAGCCTTCTGGTTAATTTCTTTAAAAGTCTCCTCTTCTCTCTTGATAATTCAGCGTACGCTTCACATTCCCCGATGTTTTTCATCTTATCCGCCAAGGACTGTACTTGCGCTATCTTCTTCTCGAAGTAGAAGTAATCCTCTTTAGTCCTGAGGCCTTTGTAGAGCAACCACGTGCCGTCGTCGATAACGACGCTCGCTAAAACGTTTATTCCCAGGTCAATTGATGCGACTTTGTTTCCCTTTGGTGATTCGATTTGTATACTCTTCCTCTCTCCTCTCATCATATGCTTACTCTTCTTTCCCGTTTTAGTTTCCTCGACGCCTACCTCCACCGGGAAGGAGGCGTACCAAGCGTTTCTTGTTTCATCGTAGTATATCTCCAGCCTCCCCTGTTTACCGTACCACTTTAGTCTGCCTGCGAAATCGATTTCTACTTTGAAGTCCTTGAGGACTAGTTCGTGGTTTTGCTCGTCCACAACATATCTGTCCTGCCTAACGACTAGCAGGAGCTTCCTCTTCTTGGTTTCTCTATCCTTCCAGTAACGCGGTGGACTGACGTGGTTCATGAAAGGCGGTAGTTTTCCTTCCTTCTTTAATTTCAGCAAAGAGAAGGTGGAGTTCCAGGCTTCGTTGTTCTTCTGCATGACTGCTTGTGCATTAACGCCGAGGACACCCTTGTACTTGTCGTAGTATTTGTTCCACGTCCCCTTGAAGTCTACTCTCTCCCCATGAAAGAACTGTTGTCTCCTCTCATAGTTGATCTCGTTGAACAACCCCGCAGAGGCCTTCGCTAGCCTCCTTAGCTTCCTTTCCCGGAAACCGTGTGGAAGAAGACGGACTACGTTTGCCCTCCTATTTTTGAATTCGACTTCGGAGATGCCCTCCTCCGGCATTGCGGGAGTAAGCGTCGGCTCCCGCTCCTCACGTTCAGAGAGTTGACCGGAGGAGAGCATCTCGAAAAACATGACAGTCCTATTTTAAATCTTACGCCGCCCCTAGAAGGGGGGAGGTTGGTCGTTCGCTTTATCATGCTCGGCAAAGCGATGAGAAGCGCCGAACCCTGCATACTGCCCAGGACGGCACCGACCGTGGTGACGGAGAGAGCCGTCCACTTGTACTCCATAAAGCTACTAAAAAAGCGCGCTTAAGCATTGCGCATACTACATAGTTTCAAAGATCGCGCGTAGCGAAGACCTCGATAACCTCTACGTGTGGACAAAGCCAGTGGGGGAAGGGAGGTAGATATTCGGGGGAGGGTTAACCCAAAATTAACCCCGTAAAGCCCAGGTCAAGTCCTGTTACTACGCCAGGCCCGTCCCCGTGACCAAGGTCGCCCCGACCATCCTCCTGCGCATTCGCTTTGAAGAAAACTTTAGCGCGGAGAAAGATCCCTTGCTGACAGACGGCGCTCAGAGTCGGCTTATCTCTGTTATCCCTCGTATCCCTCGAGAAAACGCGATGCAATACCGACGCTCGAACTTCGCGCGCCTTCGGTATGGCCAACCCCCTTTGCTTATAAGCGACCGGACTTGATTGACAGCCAGTTTGAGCGATTTGGCTTTCGGCCCCGTTCCGTCGAGGAGGCTGGGCAGGAGCCTGGGGGTCAACAACATACCGGCAAAGAACTGCACTTACTCCTGCCTTTACTGCCAGCTGGGGACTGCTCCGACCCGCTTTGAAAGGCGGACCTTTTACGCGCCAGAAGAAGTGTTTCAGGCCGTGAGGGAGAGGCTCGTCGAAGTCGAGTCCAGGGGAGAAGGGGTTGACTACGTCACTTTCGTTCCCGACGGCGAGCCGACGCTGGACTCGAACCTCGGCAGGGAGATTGAGATGCTGAAGGCGTTAGGGGTCCGCGTCGCCGTAGTCAGCAGTTTCAAAGTAGATAGGTTTATATAATTAGATATGAACGATTTGTGTGTGCATGGGCATTAGGGTGGTTGCAAAGGCCCAAGACCTCCTTGGAAAGAGAGGGAGGGGTACGTGCACACGCAGAGGAGGGAGGGGGCTGAAAATGGAGGGCGCTTCCCAGAGGGAGTGGTGGGATCGTGTAACGCTGCCATCCCTCCTGGGTGGGTGCGTCCTGACAGGGGCGGAGCGGAAGACTCCCGATGAACTCGTGAGGGAGTTGCGTGAAGCTGTGAAGCCCAAGCTCTACGCGTACGAGGGGTATGCTGATGCGTACCTGCGTGCGACTACGTAGAGCGAAACCCGTGCTCACGAATTCGTCCCTCCTCTTTCTGAGGGAGGTAAGGCAAGACCTCCTCAAAGCCGACCTCGTATCGGTTAAGGTGGACGCCTCGACGGAAAGGGTTTGGAGGTTGGTTGACAGGCCGAATAAGTCGCTTGTGTTCAAGGAAGTGATCGAGGGCCTAAAGGAGTTCTCTAGAGAATTCAAGGGTACACTGCTAACCGAAACGATGCTGATAGATGGCGTCGACTACGCAAGAGAAGAGGCAGACGGGATCGCTGCCCTCATAGCCCAGCTGGCCCCCAGCAGGGCTTACGTCGCGGTCCCGACCAGGCCGCCCGCCGAGCCTTGGGTAAGGCCCGCCAGCGAATCCCAGGTGAACGCGGTGTTCCAGTCGATCCAAAAGCGGGTAAAGGAAGCGGAGCTGCTGATAGGAGAGGAAGTGGGGACTTTCGGGAGCACGGGTGACGCTAGGAAAGACCTGCTGGCCACTATGGCGGTTCACCCGATGACCGAGCCAGCGGTGGCGGAGCTTCTGAAGAGGGACGGGGCCTCTTGGGAATTACTAGAAGAAATGCTCAATCAAGGAGAAATAGTCAGGCTTTTCTACAACGGGAAGGCCTTCTACATGAAGAGGATGGCCAGCAGGCATGAAGCCGCGAGGAAGCGAGTTGGTTGGCTGCCGTCTTTCTTTCTCCCCGCCGGGAAATTAGTTGGGTGAAGTTAGCTTTTTAGCTAAACAGGTTTAGCGCTCGCTCGTCTTTCTTCTCGTGGCGAGCTCTCCCGACGGGGCCCAAGCGTCGGAACGCAAACGCCTAACGACTGAATGAGATTTCGCCAGAGGCCTCCGAACCGCTTACCGAAGGCGGTCGTTCAGCTCTGGGGTCGATCCCACTCAATCCAATCCAATCCCATACAATCCCGCCCACGCCGACCCAAAACGCGGATAGGGGATCCCACCGAGGCCGGAGATCAGAACAGCGCCACAAACATTCCTTCCTCAGGCGGAGAAATCCCCGATCAAAAACGAGTCTTCGGACGGCGTTTGCCGAATTACCCCTCTCGAGGGCCAGCCAGTTAACCTCGCTTCCTCAAGAGCGCGGGTTTCGTGGGGCGAGGTCAACCTTTATGGCCTTCCCCTCTCCTCTCTCCAGCATCTCAAAAGCTTCAGGAGCCTTTTCCAGGGGGAAGACGTGCGTGACCATATCCTTTAGGTTTATCCTACCGGAAGAGGCCACCTGAATGGCCCGCTCGAAGGTCAGAGGGCTCCTGTAGGAGGTCACTATGGTTAGCTCTCTGTTGTACAGGTCGAAGGGGCTAACCGTCCACTTGGCGTCCTGCGGCGAAACGCCGAATATCTCCAGCGTCCCCCCTCTCCTGACCAAGGGATACGCGGTATTGATGGCCGCCGGGCTGCCTACCGCCTCCACCGCCTTGTCCACCCCTATCCCGTCCGTCATCTCTAGGGCCTTATCCAGCGCTTCCGAAGGAGTGGCCACCTCATCGGCGCCGAACTTCAGGGCGGCCTCCCTCCTGTCGTCCCTCGGCTCCACGGCGAGAACCTTGCTGGCACCCATCATCTTCACCAGCTGGATCATCAGTATGCCCATGGGCCCCGCGCCGACAACGGCCACGCGGTCGCCCACCTTCATGGATAGGCGATCTATGCCCCTGACCGCGCAAGCCAAAGGTTCAACGGTGGCGGCCTCCTCCCAGCTCAAGGAATCGGGCACCGCGTAAACGTTCTCAAGGGGCACCGATATGAGCTCGGTGAAACCGCCGTCCATCTCCACCCCGAAGCCCCTTAAGTTCGTGCAGAAGTAGTTCGGCTCACCCAGTCTGCAGAAGTAGCAGTGATGACAGATCACGTTTGGCTCGAACACCACGTGCTGGCCCTTCTTGAAAATCCCTTCTTCATCGGGTTCTTCCACGTAGCCCGATATCTCGTGCCCTAAAACTAGCGGGAGCTTGGCCTTCCACTGCCCCTTCCACAAGTGAAGGTCGGTCCCGCATATCCCCCCGCGCATCACCTTTATGAGGACGTCTCCCTTCTTCCTGCGCGCTTCTGGTATGTCCTCTACTTCTAGTTTTCCCACCTCCTTCAAAACCAAGGCTTTCAACTGCACCCGAGCTATGGGTACCTCGACTTATAAACTTGCCACGGCCCCAAAGATGACCAAACGCGGAAATGCCGGGCTTACAAAAACGCGGTGAAGCGATTCCTGAATGGTTGAGGCGTTCCTGCCCCCTCCCTTTCCCTCTCTCCCTCCCGCTGCGACACCCAAAGGTTCGTTATGCCGAGCTACGCCACGTTGCACCACTCCTCGCCACTCCGCTCCGCGCTCCTCTCATGCCGCATTTAAAGGTAAAGAATAAAAATCCCTGAAAGGAGTCCTCGTGGGATCAAAACTATCTGGGACCGTCGCCGGCTCAGTGGCAGGACTGGTCTTCGGTTCAGGGCAGTCGGCTTACCTCGCGTTACTATGGGCTTCCAGCGGTATTGTTGTGGAAAAGGCCCTAGGAGTGAAGTTCACGGAGCCGATTCTGCTATCTTCGGCGGAATCAGCGATATCGGCGGCGATTCTTTTTGGAGCTTTCTTCGGCCTGATCTACGGCTGGAGGTATGAAGGTATACCCGGCAGGAGTCCCGCCTTAAAGGGCCTGGCCATGGGGTTACTCCTTTTCCTATTCAACGTTAGCGGTTTAGGTCTATACTTAAGGCTAGGGATTGGCTACGCGGTCGGCTTCTTGGTCGTTAATTTGGTCATGGGTTTCGTCTATGGCTTGGTACTGTCGTACCTCTACTACCGGATGGAAATTTACCGACCCGATGAGCCCAGACGTTCGAATATCCCGCAGTCGATGGCTCGGCCCGAAAGTGGACCGAGTTTCATACGAAATCTTTTACCGATTCGGTTTCCGGAACACTACCTCCCTTCGGCGAATGGGCGGGGCGGGGTAGGAGAGAGGGGAGGGGAGGGGGACCGCTGGGCATCCACCGCGTTTTCATGGACTTGGGCTTTTCCCGTTCGATCAAACCCGGTCTGCCCTCCTCGCTTAGACCCACTGAACTCGGTCAGCTTTTTAGCTAGTTGAATTGAGAATCAAACGCTTCCAGAATCAGAGGCCGAATCAAGACCGGAAGCCAAGTCAGCACTCAACTCAACTCAGCTCACCCTTTTTTCATCTCGAGCCGCGCCCTTTCCGGCCACTGCCTCTCGCCTGCCTCTGCATCTGCCCCATCCTCCCTTACGCGTTTTTCCTTGTTTTCTTCGTCGGGCCAAGGATCGGTCGCTCCACAACTCTCGCCAAGGGTTTTTTTACCGGGGTGCAATACTCCCTTATGCTAAGGATAGCATGCGCCAACTTCCCCGTCTCCATGAAGCGGTACTTCCAAGAGTTTTCGGCCGTCGAGGTCAACCGCACTTTTTACGTCATCCCAAGGGATTCCACCCTGCAGACTTGGAGAGAGAAAGCGCCGAAGGACTTCGTGTTTTCCGTTAAGGCCAACAGGCAGCTGACCCACACAGCTCGCATGGATATTTCATCGCCGGAAGGCGCTTCCGCCCTTGAGGGAACCCTTAGGGCGGCCCGGATCCTCGGCGCCCGTTACATCCTGTTTCAGACGCCTCCCTCGTTTTGCCCATCGAACCTAAAAACCCTAAAGGACGTGCTGGGCGTGGCCAGCTCTCAGGGCTACCTGGTTGGATACGAACCAAGGGGGCAGGGCTGGAAAGGACGCGAAGCCGAATTGGCGGATGCGCTGAGGGGAGTGGCCTCGCACGTCGTCGACCCGTTCATTTCAAAGGAAGTCCACAGCGAGGGCTTTCATTACTTCCGCCTCCACGGCTTGGGCGAAAGACCCTACCGCTACCGGTATTCCGACGCGGAGCTCGCCTGGTTGATGGATTTCCTGAGGCCCATGAAAGAGAAAGAAGTATTCCTGGTATTCAACAACACCAACATGTACGAGGACTGCAAGAGGTTCGCGGCGATGTTGAAGAGTGGGGCCTAAGGCATCGAAGCCCCGACTCGCAGTGCGCAGATTCCCAGTTATTAATCGACTTAGAAAGAACTCTTGCGAGGATGACCGACCGAGATGGCGATCCCGGATGGCCAAGCCAGGTAGTGCCAAGTCCCCCCGAGGCGGGTTGACCTCAGCTTTCACGTTCTTCCTCCTTCCCCCCACTGGCCGTCATTGCCATATCGCGCTCGCGTTTTGGCGAAGTCCTGGTATGCGCCCAAGCCTAGCGGCAACACCCCTTCTTCCCCTCGAAGATCGCGGTGTACCGCGTTTTCGTGTGCACCCGGCTCTCCGTGTTCGTCTAAGCCCGTGAGGCCGGAAACGCTCCACCTGCCCTGAAAATAAAATACCGCAAAACTCTACGCCAGCCCAGCCCCAATCAGCTAAGCCCTTTCCACGAGGGCAGCCTTGAACAACTTACCGATGGGTGCATCAGGACTTAGGGGAAGGGAGGCCAGCAAACCCTCTGCCTCGCGCAACAATAACTCCTCGTGCTCCCTAGCCTTCTCTTCCCCTCCCAGGACCATCACCGCGTTAGACGGATAGGTTTCCCCGTCGCTCCAATCCAACCAGTCGTCGTGCACTTGAAAAGCAATTCCAAATAATTCACCCGCTTGCCTCATCCCCTTGATCACCCATTGTGGCGCTTTGGCCACTATGGCCCCCTCTGCCATCGAGCAACCCATAAGCACACCGGTCTTGAGCCGCGCTACCGTGAGGTATGTCTTGGGGCTCAGGCGTCTTTCCCTATAGCGCAAGTCCAAATCTTGGCCCTGAGCCAGCAACCTGGCGGCCCTCGCTAGTTCAGCTACGACCCTTCTTCCCAGCTTGTTCGCCTCAAAAACCGCGAGCTGGATCAGGAGATCGGAGGCCAGTATCGCCTCGTTCTGACCGTACAGGGCGTGCACCGCTGTCACCCCCCTCCTCTCGGTATCGCCATCCATCAGGTCATCCTGTATGAGCGATGCCACGTGTATCATCTCCACCGCCTCGGCGACTGGCTCCGCTTTGCGGGGATCACACCCCAGGGCCTTGCAGGAGAGCAACAGGATCGAGGGTCTGACCAGTTTCCCCCCATTGGTGATCAAATGCGATGCCGCCGGGAAGAGGGTCGGACGTTTTCTGGAAAGGAGAGAGAGAAGGTGGCCCCTCACGTCGATCAGTGCCCCCTCGACGTCCTCCGGCAGGAACGACTCACTCACCCTCTCTCTCCCAGGGTCCATTTTCAAACCATCTAGAATGAAAAGTAGGCAGGCTATAAGTGAAGTGGAAGCCATTATGGCGTTACTGAAGCGATAAGACGATGGGTTAGCCACATCGATGGAAAGGTGAGTAAGAGATCTTTGGACGGCTTATTCCCTCCCTTCCTCACTCCTTTCCTTCTCCGTCAGCTTTTTGCAGGTGAAGAGATCCGCTGATCCGGGGTCTCCGAAATCCATTTTGTTGATCTTGCCCAACCTCGCGTCAAGCCCATCCGACTCTCTCACGCGCTAGCAATTGTCCGCCATTGTTCATGAGAAGTCATGGCTTCATCAATACCTTTATCGCTCCGTACTTACCCTTGTTGAGGGCGACCTCGAAGGCCTTTGCGTACTCGTCCAACGGGAACTCGTGAGTTATGAACGGTTTGGCCTTCACTTTCCCTTCCGCCATCAGCTTTACCCCAATGGGGTAGTCCTCGGGCTGGTTATTGGCAGTGCTGGTGATCTCCCTTTCCCCTCCCAAAAGCATCATGTCGAAGTCCTTGAGGGTATGGAGCAAACCCGCGAAGAGCAGTTCCTTCCCTCCCCTGCGCAGCATTTTGAGGCCTTCCACGGCCGTCTCCCCTCCCACCGTATTGAGTACTAGGTCAACGCCTTCGTCGTACTTCTCACCTGGGCTGAAGGCCTTCGCTGCTTCGACTGGGTCTTCCCGCGTCGCGTTCACTACCTCATCGGCCCCTAGCTCTTTCGCCACGCTCAGGGGGGCCTCCTCCACGTCAACGGCCATCACCGCCCCGGCCCCGTACGCCTTGGCCACCTGCAGGGCCAAGAGGCCTATGGGCCCCGTCCCTATGACCGCTACCGAATCGCCCGGAAAAATGCCGGCCCTCCTGAGCGCGTGAACGGCGACCGCCGTGCCGTCCAACTGCGTGGCGTCCTCGTAGGAAACCGAGGGTGGTAATGGGACTGCCTGAAAGTCCTTCACAGTCACGTAATCGGCGTAACCACCTGGGTTGTGCGGGACGCCGGTCCCCGCCCAGTTGCCGTCGTGACCCATGTGAAGAACGCGCGAACAAAGGTTATACCTCCCCCTCCTGCACTGCTCGCACTCGTTGCACGGCAGCATGGCCATTATGCCCACCCTATCTCCTACCTTTCTCTTGGACGCCTCGCCGACCTCGACGACCTCACCCGCCACCTCGTGGCCGAGAATCGAGGGCGGCAAAGGGGGGTTATCCCCTATTGTGTGCAGCGCCCAGGAGTTGATCCCGTTGTAATAGTTCACGTCGCTGCCGCATATGCCCACGGCCTTAACCCTGACCTTTACCTCTCCTCTCCCGGGAG
>Ga0080003_1001722_pt1 | contig 11084 bp, 7 predicted proteins | sample JossMetagenome_FD_69206 | JGI IMG/M metagenome (GOLD analysis project Ga0080003, IMG submission 69206) | Hot spring microbial communities from Joseph's Coat, Yellowstone National Park, USA - JC2_E (SPADES assembly) (version 2) | ecosystem: Environmental > Aquatic > Thermal springs > Hot (42-90C)... | reverse complement strand
GTTAGCTTTGATGGTATAGAAAAACCAAACTCATAGGTGCCAAGGCCCATAACGCCGTTTATAGGCAATATAGAGCTAAGTTCTGATACCACATAAGAGGGCAATATATCAAAAAATCCCATTGGTATAATGTTTTTTGCCATTGTATAAAAGCCAAGAAACTTAAAAGCAAAAGATATCACCGATATAAAATAAAGCTTAAGGGCAACAAAGCTCTCAAAATGACCGGAAAGGTTTTGTTTTAGGGATTTTAAGAAAAATATATTTGGTAAAAACCTTAAAACATGTTTTAAAAGTATCACGGATAAGATCCCAAAAACCACCACAAAGATAAACACATAAACTTTTAGAAAAAAACCAAAGAAAAACCCAAGCAAAGCAAGTCCATCCATCAGTCTAGCCAAAGCAAATATCCAAAAGGATTTTGTAAGGTTTATACCACGCTTTTTAAGCATGTAAAAGAAACTAAACTCTCCAGTTCTTGCGGGTAAAATGTTGTTTAAAAAAATATGCACGTTGTTTATGAGAAAAAAATCTTTCATGTTTATATCTTTTATCATTAGATGCCAGCGATAAGCTCTTAAAAAAGAGCTAAAAGCGTAAAGAGTAAAACCAACACCTATGTAAAGGGGGTTTAAAGCTTCAAAGCCCTTTTTAGCCTCTTTAAAACCAACAGTTTTATAAAAGATGTATAAAAATAGTACGCTTAAAAGAAAAGAAACCAGTATTTTAATCTTCATCAATATTGTCTATATTTATAACATCTTTTATCCTATAGGGTTTTATATCCTGAGATTCGTAATAGGTTCTTGTAATAACTTCTGCTATGATGCCAGTGGATATAAACTGAAAACCAGATATAATAAGAAGGACTGTCAAAAACAAAAGAGGCCTTTGGCCTATCTCTTGATGGTTTATAAGTTTATCGTAGGTAAGATAAAGCCCAGATAAAAATCCAAGCCCAAACAGCATAAAACCTATACTGCCAAAAGCATAAAGGGGCTTGTTTATATACTCATTTAAAAACTTTACCAAAAATATATCAAGTATAACTCTTATCGTGCGTCCTATACCGTATTTTGATTTACCGTAAACTCTTGGATGATGACTCACAGGCACTTCTGTTATCTTAGCACCTAAGCCCTTTGCCAAAGCAGGCAAGAATCTATGCATATCTCCGTATAGCCTAAAATTCTTTGCTATATCTTTTTTATAGGCTTTTAAAGAGCATCCATAATCGTGAAGCTGAACGCCTGTGGTGTTTGAAATGATATAATTGGCAATTTTAGAAGGTAGTGTCCTTGAAAAAAACGGGTCTTTTCTATCTTTACGCCAACCGCTTACCACATCGTAACCTTCGTTCATTTTTTCAATGAGGATCGGGATATCTGCTGGGTCATTTTGAAGATCTGCATCCATTGTGATGATTACGTCTCCAGAAGCATGCTGAAAACCTGCAAACATAGCTGCCGTTTGTCCGTAGTTTCTTTTAAAGCTTATGACCTTTAAGCGCTTATCTTTTGAGGCTATTTCCTTTAACTTGTTAAAAGTGTTGTCGGTGCTTCCATCGTCTATAGCTATTATCTCATAATCATAAGCGTTTTTATCAACAACATCTTTTATCTTTTGATAAAGCTTATCTACGCTTTCTTCTTCGTTGTAAATTGGAACCACTATAGAAATTTTCATATGATACCCGCTTTTTTAACAGAATATTTACCTTGAGAGCTCATATAAACAACAATTTTGTTATCTTCTTTTTTTATATCTGATACCTCAAAATCCAAAAAGTTTATCTTTTTAAAATCTTCTAAAGTACTTATATCTTTTTCCAATATATATCTCATGGTGTAAGCCATCGCCAAAGAATTAGCTTTCATAGGTCTATCCTTTATCATGTATTTAAAGTTTACAAGTTTTACAGCTTTTGGTAAAAACTTCTCAAAAGAGCTTGGTAGAAAGTTAAACACAAGATAATCATCGCTAAGAAGATACCTATGTAGGTCTTCTTTCCAAAAGCCCATAAACTTTAAATCACAAGAAACATCCCACTTACATACCCTGTCTTCTGGGGACATCATACCCATGATTGGGTGTAGCACTACAGCTCTTTCAAAAATACGCTCTTTTATAGTTTTTGGCATCACATGCATATGAAGCCCTTCCCAAAAACTATCTTTGTAAATCCTCCAAAGAGCCCCAGCTCCTACATTCGTATTTGGTTCGTAAAGCTCAAAGGCTTTTTGACGTTTTGGCTCTAAAAAGGAAAATTTATCTTCTTTTAAAATAGACTCTTTACAAGAAGCTTCTTCGTAAGCACTATACTTGTTGGCACACTTTGTAAGATAAAGCACTCTCATAAGCACCTCACAATTTATATTTTTCTTTAAAGTTCGCTAAAATCCTAAGACCTACTTCTTGGCTTTTTTCAGGATGAAACTGCAAACCTACCACATTCTCATACTCTAAAGACGATGCAAAATCAAGCGCATAATCGGTATTGGTAGAAATTATTCCTTTATCCTGAGGATTTACATAATACGAATGCACAAAGTATACAAAATCCCCATTTTCTATACCTTTTAACACCCCATCATCTTTTTTTATCCAAAGCTGGTTCCAGCCTATATGAGGCACTTTCACCCCCACTGGAAAAAGCCTAACATCACCTTTAAATATAGAAAGCCCTTCGTGCTCGCCAAATTCATAACTTTTTTCAAACAAAAGCTGATACCCAAGACATATACCTATAAACGGTTTTCCAGCTTTTACAAAAGCTATTATGTCATCTATGATATCTAAATTTTTAAGATTGTCCATCGCATCTTTAAAAGCTCCAACACCTGGAAGACAAAGAGCATCAGAAGTTTTTATTTGGTCTTTGGTGTTTATTATCTTAGGGTCAAGCCCCACTTTATCAAAAGCCTTAAACACGCTTCCCAAATTGCCCATGCCGTAATCTATTATACCTATCATAACGAGCTGTTTATAACACTTACTATCTTCTCCAATTCCTCCTTAGCAAGATAAGGATGCACAGGTATACTAAAAAACTCATTTATATATCTATTGGCATTATCAAGTGGCAGATGCAAAGCATTTCTAAGACCAGCCAGCGTATAAGTATAATATACCCTTGCATCTATGTTCTCTTTTTTAAGAGATTCTATTATATGATCTCTATTTTTGTGCCTCAATGTGTAAAGATGATAAACGTGATGGGAGTTTTCTCTTTGTTTTGGTTTTATGAGCTCATCGGATAGGTGCTTGTTGTAGTACTCCGCATTTTTTATACGAATAGCGTTTAGTTGGTCTAATTTTTGAAGTCCCAAAAATCCAAGGGCTGCTTGAAACTCCGTTATCCTTACGTTAAGAGCTGGTGAATCTCCAAAGTCTATAAGTGCGTTTACAGCTTTTAATATAGACTCATCAGAAGACGATATTGCACCACCTTCTCCCATTGGAACATTCTTAGAAGCGTAAAAACTAAAAGCTCCCACATGTCCTATAGCTCCAGCCATTTTACCTTTAAAAGATGCTCCGTGAGCTTGAGCTGCATCTTCTAGCACATATACGTTGTATCTGTTGGCTATATCCATAATAGCATCCATATCAGACATACCACCGTAAAGATGCACAGGTATTATACAAATAGGGTTGTACTTCTTCACAGCCTCTTCCAATTGATTTGGATCCATGGTGTAATACTCATCCACATCCACCACCACCGGTATACCACCTGCCAAAATTACAGTGTCTATAGTGGCCATGAAGCTTAATGCTGGGACTATCACATGTTTAGCTTCAACGTTTAGTGCTTTTAGTATCACATACAGAGCGGTGGTGCCAGAGCAAACCGTATAAATAGTTTTTACACCCAAAAACTCTGCAAAAGCCTCAGAAAATTTTTTAGTCCAAGGACCTCTGGTGATATGACCAGATAGCACGATATCAGATAATACCTTTGCCTCTTGTTCCGTAAACTTTGGTTCAATTATCTTTATCATTCTAATATTTTACATGATTTTAGATAAATGTATGTGTACAAGTTCACTACATCGTGAACACATAAACCGTGGCATACTTGTAAACCGTGGCATACTTGTAAACCGTGGCATACTTGTCCCACAAAAAATATCTGAACTTATACAATTGTTATTTTGTATGTTTTATCGCTTTTATAAAAATTATCACTCAATATGTTGATAGGTATCAAGTAAGCTTAAAAAAATTAACGATTTATTTGGCGCTAACACACTCATCGCTTAGCTTTTGGTAAAATGTTAATATAATTTCTAAATTATTAACATCAAAATCCCTAAAACCATTGGCTATCAACGATCTGTCGATCGGCAAAAAATTATTAAAAAATGCCTTGTTTTCAAACAAAAAAATACCTCATTTTTGGCACTTTAGCTATATCTGACAAAAAATTGTCGATCTCCTATGATTTTGACCCTATTGACGATCGACGGGAAATATGTTATATTATAAGCTGTTGGTAGGTTGATAAAGTACCTCAAAAAACCTTGCCGGCGAAGGTTTGTAGGGTAGTTCACAATTTTTTCATTTTGGGGTTTTTTATGTGCCTATAGGGGATTGAAACACGGTAGAACCTACGAGCATGTTGCTTTTGATACACGTTTTTTATGTGCCTATAGGGGATTGAAACTTTACATGTTTCTGTTATGAGGACTGATTTAGCGGTGTTTTTTATGTGCCTATAGGGGATTGAAACTACCAGAGGGCGCCCTTTTAGTAAACAAAAATATCTGTTTTTTATGTGCCTATAGGGGATTGAAACTTTTCTTCTTTTCTCTTTGTCATAAGCTTTGAGGCTTGTTTTTTATGTGCCTATAGGGGATTGAAACTCAATTTTCTAACTACAATATTTGAATCTAAACTTGGGTTTTTTATGTGCCTATAGGGGATTGAAACTGGTTTTTTGGGCGACCCGGTAAAGCCCAATAATTTGTTTTTTATGTGCCTATAGGGGATTGAAACTTTTTTCTACAAATTCTTTTCGTGCAGGCTGTTTTGCTGTTTTTTATGTGCCTATAGGGGATTGAAACTTTTCCTTTGCTTTCTTTTTTACGTATCTGGCAAGTTTTTTATGTGCCTATAGGGGATTGAAACACTCTATCTATGGGAAGCTGGCGCAGGGTCTCGCTGGGTTTTTTATGTGCCTATAGGGGATTGAAACTCCTATTTCCAGAAGGGCACCGTATATCTATGGGGCGTTTTTTATGTGCCTATAGGGGATTGAAACTAGATACTGGGATTTCCAACGACAATGGTATATAATGTTTTTTATGTGCCTATAGGGGATTGAAACTACCCAGCAAGTCTGAAAGAACTTGAGAAGTAGATTGTTTTTTATGTGCCTATAGGGGATTGAAACGATAGAGCGATAGCTTTTTTAATCTCAATATCGCTTGTTTTTTATGTGCCTATAGGGGATTGAAACTTCTAAAAACCGAGCCTAAACCTAATAAGTTCATCAGTTTTTTATGTGCCTATAGGGGATTGAAACTACAACAAGAATTTGGAAGCTATGAAAAATTACAAAAGTTTTTTATGTGCCTATAGGGGATTGAAACTGGTTATGGTATTTTGTTAGGCAAACAACCAGCAGGGTTTTTTATGTGCCTATAGGGGATTGAAACTTTTCTATCTTAGCTTCTATTGGAAACAACAACCATGTTTTTTATGTGCCTATAGGGGATTGAAACTTTAACACCTGATGATTTAGATGTATTTTTAAAGAGTTTTTTATGTGCCTATAGGGGATTGAAACCATATAGAAGGGTATGAGCTTGCTACCACGATAGAGGTTTTTTATGTGCCTATAGGGGATTGAAACTAGGATCTAGTAAGTAGACCACTTTTGAGTTTCCTGGTTTTTTATGTGCCTATAGGGGATTGAAACTTGTCTGGCTTTACTATTGCTGTACTCATTGCCATAGTTTTTTATGTGCCTATAGGGGATTGAAACAGTCTTCTCCATCTACTTCTGGCAGCTGTTCTACTCTGGTTTTTTATGTGCCTATAGGGGATTGAAACGACAAAAACTCACAATTTACGATGCAATCAAACAAGGGTTTTTTATGTGCCTATAGGGGATTGAAACAAGTAGCATAATGAGTCTCTAGGTTTTCGTCAAGTTCGTTTTTTATGTGCCTATAGGGGATTGAAACTTATACTCATTTTTGCCTCCTACTTTGAAATTTTTTTTGTTTTTTATGTGCCTATAGGGGATTGAAACCATTTTTAGAAGCGTAAAAAGGCACTTGGTCTAAAGTTTTTTATGTGCCTATAGGGGATTGAAACTAACGTCAACATAGATGTCCGTGCAATTCAAATTTCCGTTTTTTATGTGCCTATAGGGGATTGAAACTAGTTTTAGTTCTACATCATTAAAAAGATAGATTTTGGTTTTTTATGTGCCTATAGGGGATTGAAACATGAATGGGCACAAAACACATATGAAGTTATTAAAGAGTTTTTTATGTGCCTATAGGGGATTGAAACTCTACAGAAGATACAGAAGCAAAAACTGCGAATATAGTTTTTTATGTGCCTATAGGGGATTGAAACCGTAATCGTATTCTTTCAGCAGTGTATGCAATTGCTGTTTTTTATGTGCCTATAGGGGATTGAAACTAAATTCAACGGCGTTTATTACACGGATGTGTCGTTTGTTTTTTATGTGCCTATAGGGGATTGAAACTTTCACTAATACGACAAACGAAGCCTTCCTCTGTTATGTTTTTTATGTGCCTATAGGGGATTGAAACCCATATAATTTTGATTTAGTTGTACTGTAATAAGGTGGGTTTTTTATGTGCCTATAGGGGATTGAAACAAACTTTAGCTGATGTTTCGTCTATATTAGTAATTAAGTTTTTTATGTGCCTATAGGGGATTGAAACTTAGTTTTAACATCTTTTCGCCAAGATAAATTGTTATGTTTTTTATGTGCCTATAGGGGATTGAAACTATATTCGTCATAGAACTCTGAATATACCGTATCATCGTTTTTTATGTGCCTATAGGGGATTGAAACTTGAGCATAACGTAACGTCTTTGTAGCATGTAGTAGTTTTTTATGTGCCTATAGGGGATTGAAACTTACTCTCTCAGCCACTCCTCCTTATCCCGCCCGGCGTTTTTTATGTGCCTATAGGGGATTGAAACTCCAATGTCCTCCATTTATATGTATTCCTAAAACGTTGTTTTTTATGTGCCTATAGGGGATTGAAACTCCGAAATTATGACTTCTCCTTTAAAAGGGAAGTTAGTTTTTTATGTGCCTATAGGGGATTGAAACTAAGCTTCTTCATCGTCTTCATCTTCATAATCATAAGTTTTTTATGTGCCTATAGGGGATTGAAACCAAACAAAGCAACAAGAACACTACCAATCACCTCAGTTTTTTATGTGCCTATAGGGGATTGAAACGCCCCTTCTTGGGGCACAGTTTTTTAGTTTTATAGAGGTTTTTTATGTGCCTATAGGGGATTGAAACCTGACTTTAATAAAGATGTCATAACAACCTCCTTTAGTTTTTTATGTGCCTATAGGGGATTGAAACACCTTAAAAACTCCAAAGCAGATAAGAGATATAGAGTGTTTTTTATGTGCCTATAGGGGATTGAAACCAAAATAAACCTGTTCAGCGTCAAGAAGATAATCTGGTTTTTTATGTGCCTATAGGGGATTGAAACCAAATTAGCTACGACACAATATTCTCATAAAAATCACGTTTTTTATGTGCCTATAGGGGATTGAAACTATGATCTATCGTAAACAGGTATAAATAAGGGTTTTGTTTTTTATGTGCCTATAGGGGATTGAAACTTTAAATAGGAGGTTTGCTTTATGCAAGACAAAGATAGTTTTTTATGTGCCTATAGGGGATTGAAACAAGAGTTTGAGCAAGGAAATCTCAAAATTGCTGAAGCGTTTTTTATGTGCCTATAGGGGATTGAAACAGCAATATAACGAGTGGTGGGACAAGATAGAGATATGTTTTTTATGTGCCTATAGGGGATTGAAACGCGTAGCCTCCGTCTCCTTGAGCATATTCAACGAAAGTTTTTTATGTGCCTATAGGGGATTGAAACGTAGTCAAACATTAATACCTCTTCATATAGCGGTTCCGTTTTTTATGTGCCTATAGGGGATTGAAACTCTATACTCATTACATATTTTTGAATGGGGACAAAAAGTTTTTTATGTGCCTATAGGGGATTGAAACAAATGTCAATGCCATCTGCTGTGATTTGATATAGATGGTTTTTTATGTGCCTATAGGGGATTGAAACTATACCATAATATAAAAGCTTGGTAATTGTGATATGGTTTTTTATGTGCCTATAGGGGATTGAAACATACTATAGGGGAAAACTTTTATGGTTTACAACAATCGTTTTTTATGTGCCTATAGGGGATTGAAACCAATTAATGACCTAAAGAATGCAAAGCGAAGGAAGGGTTTTTTATGTGCCTATAGGGGATTGAAACTTTTGAATAATGGCTTCTGCATTATAGAAGATGAGAGTTTTTTATGTGCCTATAGGGGATTGAAACTAAGAGATATTGGGTTGTTAGTGGTTTTGTGATTATTGTTTTTTATGTGCCTATAGGGGATTGAAACTCAACTTTGTTAGATGTTCGTTCTGAAGATCTAGCTCGTTTTTTATGTGCCTATAGGGGATTGAAACAAGAATTATCAGCGGATGAATTGTATACATGCGTTGAGTTTTTTATGTGCCTATAGGGGATTGAAACGAACGAGTAAGAGAAAAAGATGCCGTTGATATTGCAATGTTTTTTATGTGCCTATAGGGGATTGAAACAATATAGATATCCAGCTATTAAGTGTCCTGGAATAAGTTTTTTATGTGCCTATAGGGGATTGAAACAACAACCTGTGTCTTTTATTTGGTCTTAACTCTAATGTTTTTTATGTGCCTATAGGGGATTGAAACTGGACATATTAATACTTATGTTAAAAGTTTGAGTAAAGTTTTTTATGTGCCTATAGGGGATTGAAACCTGTTTTCCCAGCAATGAAATTGTAAAAAAATCTTCGTTTTTTATGTGCCTATAGGGGATTGAAACCCAAACTTTGTATATAGAACACCATAAGCTTTCTCAGTTTTTTATGTGCCTATAGGGGATTGAAACTTTAAAGAAATATGTTCCAGACGATTACAGTGTCAGGCAAGTTTTTTATGTGCCTATAGGGGATTGAAACTAAATGATTGGTGCACAATGTGTGCATTGCAATCTATGTTTTTTGTGTGCCTATAGGGGATTGAAACCAATCAATGGCTCTTGTCTATCTGCTTTGATTACGACTGTTTTTTATGTGCCTATAGGGGATTGAAACTAGTGTATATATTATAGGCTTCTTGAAAGAGTTTTAAGTTTTTTATGTGCCTATAGGGGATTGAAACACCACTTTGCCATAGTTTTTACCTCCTTAAATTTTAGTTTTTTATGTGCCTATAGGGGATTGAAACTACTATACCTCCTTTCTACACTGGCACTTATTAACCGGTTTTTTATGTGCCTATAGGGGATTGAAACTATCAACATGGACCAGTGTTACTACACCGCATCGAATGTTTTTTATGTGCCTATAGGGGATTGAAACTTGAGACTTCTTTTGTTGGGGTCTTTACCCCAGACAAGGTTTTTTATGTGCCTATAGGGGATTGAAACTTTGCATGAAAGCGTCTAAGTGTGTATCCATTGAGAGTTTTTTATGTGCCTATAGGGGATTGAAACTAATATCTATGTGGAAGCGGACAATCGGTGTGAGGGAGTTTTTTATGTGCCTATAGGGGATTGAAACATTCTATAAGCTCTTGTTTTGTGAGCACTAATTTAGGGTTTTTTATGTGCCTATAGGGGATTGAAACCCTAAGACAAAAAGAGCTAACCCAACAACAAAAACCAGTTTTTTATGTGCCTATAGGGGATTGAAACATCTTATCTCTAAAAGCTTCATATGTCACAATAGAAGTTTTTTATGTGCCTATAGGGGATTGAAACTTCATAATAGCGTTTCTATCAATTACAAAAGGCAAGTTTTTTATGTGCCTATAGGGGATTGAAACTCTTATAACCAAAGTTCTTGGTGAAAACATGATATACTAGTTTTTTATGTGCCTATAGGGGATTGAAACATTTCTTCAAAACGCATAAAAACCTCCTAATTAATTTGTTTTTTATGTGCCTATAGGGGATTGAAACACATCTTGCCTGCAAAGCTGTCTAATTTTTCAGAAAGTTTTTTATGTGCCTATAGGGGATTGAAACCAAAAGAAGAACATTATCGGGATGTCAGTGGCTGGAGGTTTTTTATGTGCCTATAGGGGATTGAAACTTCTCTTCCTCTGTCAAGTCTCGCCAGTCTTTTGTGTTTTTTATGTGCCTATAGGGGATTGAAACGTTCATAATGTAAATAAGATAATTTTCGGACTTTATAGTTTTTTATGTGCCTATAGGGGATTGAAACGTTCTTTCCTATAATAAATAAAGCCAAGATCACTAAGGTTTTTTATGTGCCTATAGGGGATTGAAACCAATGCTCAACAATCACTGCACACAGTCGCAATGAAGTTTTTTATGTGCCTATAGGGGATTGAAACGATTTACAGTTGCAGGGGATAGAATCATGGGATTCTGTTTTTTATGTGCCTATAGGGGATTGAAACCCAAACATAAAAGGCAGGTCAGACAATAAAGAATGGGTTTTTTATGTGCCTATAGGGGATTGAAACTACACATTGGAAACAAATCACGACATGGTTTAAAACAGTTTTTTATGTGCCTATAGGGGATTGAAACAGTTTCATGGCTTTGGCTGGTATTGTTGCGAAAGTGGTTTTTTATGTGCCTATAGGGGATTGAAACAAACACATTTTCCAACGGCGTTTGAAATTATCGCAAGTTTTTTATGTGCCTATAGGGGATTGAAACAATTGCATCAAATCTTTTAGGAGGTTAGTTATATGTGTTTTTTATGTGCCTATAGGGGATTGAAACCGATTTAAAAACTGATGAGCTTC
>Ga0080003_1001720_pt1 | contig 11084 bp, 12 predicted proteins | sample JossMetagenome_FD_69206 | JGI IMG/M metagenome (GOLD analysis project Ga0080003, IMG submission 69206) | Hot spring microbial communities from Joseph's Coat, Yellowstone National Park, USA - JC2_E (SPADES assembly) (version 2) | ecosystem: Environmental > Aquatic > Thermal springs > Hot (42-90C)... | reverse complement strand
GAGGCAGTGGCCGTGACGGACAAGGCGCTCTACGTGAAGGGCACGAGGATCCCGCTGGATCAAATAATCGATATCAGCGTCGCGCAAGATAGCACGGTCGTCCCAACGCCTGGAGGGGGCTTCGTGTACTACTCGACCTTCACCGTCACCACGCGCGACGGCTCGAAGGTGCAGTTCAACTACCAGAAGCCGAATCAGCTCAAGGCTGCCCTCTCGCGCGCCATGGGCAGCAACGGGGGAGGAGGGGCGCTAGGTCTCCAGCGCCGAACGCAGTGCGCAATTGATGCCACCTTTGCCTTGCAGCCGATCCGCAGCTGGGAGAGAAAGAGCTCTAGCATTCATCTGGATCCGCGTTAACCAAGCCATAGGATCTCACCCTCGTAAGAATACCCAGATTTCTGGTCAGGAACCCCGACATCTTTCCACTTGCGCTTGGGCGGAGTTTGCGGCCTCAGATCTCGACCACCTCTTCCTACGAGAGGAAGAGCGAGCGAGGGACGCCGAGGGATTGAGACCGTGGAATTCTGCTCTCGTTGCCGGCTAGCTTCGAAAAACCCTTAAAAAATAAGGGACGAAGCCAAGAGCCCCAAGGCCAAAAACCCTTGCCTTTCAGCGGTCCGGGGGAATTTTAAAAATGAAATCGTCCTTTCCCCTTCTACTGAACCATGCCAGACTTCGCGGATGTCGAGCCCCACGGCACAAACGCGCCGGAAATCGGAGCATAAATCCCCAGAGGTTCTACGCGGCCGCGGGATTAAGCGCGCGCAACCAGCTCGGAACCCGCTCGTAGCCATTAAATCGCCACTTTTAGCGAACAGTAATTGGTCGCGAGGCTGCCCTGCGAACTCAGATGCTTGTGCGGGCCGGAAACGCCTCTACCCCATGAGGGGCAAATGCAGAAAAGGGGGTAGCGGAGGGAAAGACTTAAAAAACGCCAGGAGGCTATGTGGAGTGCATGAGGCAGAGGGGGCCGGAATCTCACAAAGAGAATTGAAAGAAAGCGCCCTGCTCACCAACTGGCCCATGTCCTCCTGAATCTCACAAAGAGAATTGAAAGAACCACAACTTGGCCGTCATCTCTCTGTTCATGAACTGGGAATCTCACAAAGAGAATTGAAAGTCAGTAACGTGATTCCAACAGTTATCGCCAATTTCAGAATCTCACAAGGAGAATTGAAAGTTGTATACACATGGCGAATCTTCAATGTATAGTTCGTGAATCTCACAAAGAGAATTGAAAGAAGTGTACGTGATCTGCGACCCCGACTTCTCCATGAGGGTCGAGCTGGGGAAGGCGTTCGAGGGAGAAAAAGAGGGAGCGGAAGGCGACATCGTGGTGCGACGCGAGGGATAGCGATGTCGGAGGACGACTATCGGTGGCTCCCGGTCAAGTGGATCGAGAACTACACGTATTGCCCAAGAAAGATATACTTTCTTGGGGTCCTCGGCCTGCGGGAGAGGCAAACAGAGTTCATGAAGGAGGGGAGAGAAGAGGGAGAAGACCTCGAGAAAAGGGAAAAGAGGAGGCTGACCTTTTTGGCCAAGAGGAGGGAAGAGGTCTTGGAAAGGTGGTTTGACGTGGCGCTGCGCTCAGATCGGTTGGGCCTGGTGGGAATGGCCGACATGGTGATGAGGACAAAGGAGGGTCTCTCCGTGGTGGACTTCAAGGACTCAACGGCCAAAGGAGGAGGGGAGGGCTTTCTCTACCAGACGGCCGCCTATGGCGTTATGGTCGAAGAGAAGTTCGGGGAAAGGGTCGCGAAGGTGATCGTTTACTACTCGAAGGACGACAAAGTAAAAGAGTACGCGTTGGATCAGCCGCTCAGGGCGCACGTTGAGTTCGTGGCGAAAAGGATGAGGGGGATCGTGAACGATGAGTGGATGCCACCGGGGGTCAAGGGCAAAAAGTGCGCCAGCTGCGGGTTCAGATACGTTTGTAGGCCGGAAAGGCCTCTACCCCCATGAGGGGTAAACGCAGGAAAGGGGGTAGCGGAGAGAAAGACTTAAAAATGCCGGGAGGTTATGTGGAGTGCATGAGGCGGAGGGGGCCGGAATCTCACAAAGAGAATTGAAATACATCACGCGGATAAAATTGGCGAAAAGTGACAATATGATAGAATCTCACAAAGAGAATTGAAATATAAAATTTCACTTCAGTAGCCCCTTCTGGCAACTTCAAGAATCTCACAAAGAGAATTGAAATAACGTGTAAGCAATCAACGAGTTGTTCCAAACGTACCGAATCTCACAAAGAGAATTGAAATACCTCAATAGCCCTGAGGAGGATCTGAAGCTGAGCCTGAATCTCACAAAGAGAATTGAAATTATGGCCGTCCACGTGCCGTCGGGGTTCTGTATCAGGAATCTCACAAAGAGAATTGAAACGAATTTCGTCAAAAATGTTGGTCATTTGAAGATCAGAATCTCACAAAGAGAATTGAAACACATATATTTGATTAACAAGGCGACAAAAGAGCAAGAATGAATCTCACAAAGAGAATTGAAACAAGAACGTCTCGAAGGAGGCATACGCGATGTTGCACGGGAATCTCACAAAGAGAATTGAAACCCATCATCGAGGTGTCCGAGCGGGTGGTGTTGTTGAAGAATCTCACAAAGAGAATTGAAACACAGGCAAGCCTATATGGCCAGCAGGTTCAGCTTCAGAATCTCACAAAGAGAATTGAAACGATAGAGCTTCGTATGCATCTTCTGTTTCATATTCATAGGAATCTCACAAAGAGAATTGAAACGAGCTTCCTGCTTCAACGAGGGACATCTGCCTGTACGGGTGAATCTCACAAAGAGAATTGAAACGTGACCACTTGTACCTTTTCTTTCCCTTCGGACACGAATCTCACAAAGAGAATTGAAACCCAAGTTCTTCGAGAGTTATGCGGTCTTGCTCATCCCAAGAATCTCACAAAGAGAATTGAAACATTTGTCACCGATATTACACCCCCTCCTATTTTTAAGCGAATCTCACAAAGAGAATTGAAACTTGTAAACCGGTTCCCTCTTAGGCACTTCAGGGACAGGGAATCTCACAAAGAGAATTGAAACACTCCCTGATCAACGCGATAGTGAATGACTTCCAAGGGAATCTCACAAAGAGAATTGAAACAGATCGACTAAAAGTTGGTACGCGCTCGTATAACCCGAATCTCACAAAGAGAATTGAAACAACTCAGTGTTCCAAGAGCTAAGGCTTAAAGTGGACTGAATCTCACAAAGAGAATTGAAACACTATTGTGCGCATCACGCCCGTGGGCGTGGTGATCGTGAATCTCACAAAGAGAATTGAAACACGACTACTTCAACAACCATCCTCCCACCGCCGGGTTGGGAATCTCACAAAGAGAATTGAAACAATTCTTTGATCCGGGCAACGACATCTTGCTTAGTTAGAATCTCACAAAGAGAATTGAAACGCGGCTTCCTCGGCAAAGAAGTCGGGAAGCTCCGCGCCCTGAATCTCACAAAGAGAATTGAAACGCAATTATTTGATCTATCGGGGCCTTTTCCCCGACCCCGAATCTCACAAAGAGAATTGAAACTGCTTCTGCGCGGAACTTACCCCGTCCGCGCTCGGGTTAGAATCTCACAAAGAGAATTGAAACTGCTTCTGCGCGGAACTTACCCCGTCCGCGCTCGGGTTAGAATCTCACAAAGAGAATTGAAACGCGAGCATCTGGTCGGCTTTCTGCCGCGCTTCCTGCTCGAATCTCACAAAGAGAATTGAAACAAAATATATCTGACGAAGAGGAGGAGGTACTGTTAGATCCAGAATCTCACAAAGAGAATTGAAACGTCCAGTCTGCGACAGTCAAGCGATAGGTAGCGTCGCGAATCTCACAAAGAGAATTGAAACATATCTATTAACCGTCTTACCAATTCGTTCTCGTCATGAATCTCACAAAGAGAATTGAAACACACATGATTACGAAATTCAACAGCTAAAAAACGATATAGGAATCTCACAAAGAGAATTGAAACACTTTTTAGTGGCAAACTAGGGAGATAGTTTTCCCGGATCGAATCTCACAAAGAGAATTGAAACATGGGATGAGCTAAAGACAGACGCCGCGCAATATCAAGAATCTCACAAAGAGAATTGAAACAGGTCTTCCTGCCAGGCGCCGACGACCCCCTCTCGCCAGGAATCTCACAAAGAGAATTGAAACTCTTGTGCTGCGTCTGGTAACAAATCTAAAATTGGTTTTGAATCTCACAAAGAGAATTGAAACATTACCGCTTGCGAAACGTTAGAGATGCTAATGTAGTTGAATCTCACAAAGAGAATTGAAACTAAAGGCGAACGAGGCTCAGGTCAATGTCATACTCGTCGGAATCTCACAAAGAGAATTGAAACTTTTCTGTATATTCAGAACTATCACTCATCACTCTGGGAGAATCTCACAAAGAGAATTGAAACGTAAACTGCGCCATTTTCGTCCCGCTCCCAAATCTGGAGGGAATCTCACAAAGAGAATTGAAACATGAACCAGTAAACGGGCTTAATATTTTGAAAGTTAGAATCTCACAAAGAGAATTGAAACACTTGCTTACGTACATTATCGTCACCGTAAAAAACAAGAATCTCACAAAGAGAATTGAAACAAAGGCCTTGAGTTGAGTGTCATATCAGGGTTGAGTAGGAATCTCACAAAGAGAATTGAAACCGTAATTGGCTAAGGCCCTTAACATAAGGGTCAATCGGAATCTCACAAAGAGAATTGAAACCGAGATGAGCTTAGTGCTCGACGTACCCGCGGTGACGGGAATCTCACAAAGAGAATTGAAACACCCTCATACTCACGAACCCTTGACCGTCGACGAGATTGGAATCTCACAAAGAGAATTGAAACTAAATAGCGCTTCGAAGGTTATAAGTCCGCTCGGTACATGAATCTCACAAAGAGAATTGAAACGTAACTCAGCTTAAATGCTCTGTTGCGAATATCATGGTCGGAATCTCACAAAGAGAATTGAAACAAAATTACCACGTCCTTGCCCTTTGAAGGGGCTAGAGGAATCTCACAAAGAGAATTGAAACACCCTCAGCTTGTCCCGTGCAATTCTGTCCTTATCGTCGAATCTCACAAAGAGAATTGAAACAACCGTTGATTTACGAAAAGACGGAAGGTGGGGTACACAAGAATCTCACAAAGAGAATTGAAACAAACGGCAGTATTGGCCGTTATGACAATAAAGCATAGGAATCTCACAAAGAGAATTGAAACCAAGGACGCTAAAGCTAAGCGATGTGGTTTTGCCTCCTGAATCTCACAAAGAGAATTGAAACGATAGGAAAGCAATTTTCAAGGTAAGACACCTAGGGTGGAGAATCTCACAAAGAGAATTGAAACAATTCTACGCGTGTACGGGTGCACGGTAACGAAATAGGAATCTCACAAAGAGAATTGAAACAAATCAACACCCGGCCTATCGGAAGGCCTTATTGAATCGGAATCTCACAAAGAGAATTGAAACCAAGGTCTTCGCGGTCATCACGGAGGCGTTGGGCTAGAATCTCACAAAGAGAATTGAAACTCGTCATCATATAGCACTATGTAACCGTTGCGCTTTATAGAATCTCACAAAGAGAATTGAAACTTTTTGCACCTCCTTTCCCCATTCTTCTCTTTCTTGGAATCTCACAAAGAGAATTGAAACCTGGTTGGCTCGAAGGGCAAGACGCTCCTTATTGCCCGAATCTCACAAAGAGAATTGAAACTACTCGTGGTTCTTCAGGAAGCTGTTACAGGAGAGCACGGAATCTCACAAAGAGAATTGAAACAGGTCACCTCACGACGTTATAACTGCCATAGGCGTGAGAATCTCACAAAGAGAATTGAAACGTAATGGAAGTCCAGCAGTCGTCCGCGTATTCAATCGGAATCTCACAAAGAGAATTGAAACTATTGAAACCACGGAATTAGCACTTCATAGTCGTAGCATTGAATCTCACAAAGAGAATTGAAACCCCTAAGCGACATGACATTGCACGCACCGAGTTCAATGAATCTCACAAAGAGAATTGAAACAAAGTGGTTTTACATACTACTAGCCATAATATTAGTCATGAATCTCACAAAGAGAATTGAAACACGATATCGTAGTGCCCGACGGTATCGTGATCCCGTAAGAATCTCACAAAGAGAATTGAAACCCTTCCTTTCAGAGGATGTTCGCGGGTGAGTTGTACAGGAATCTCACAAAGAGAATTGAAACCCACCTCCTTTTGCTGGTTATTTGATATCATAGAGGAATCTCACAAAGAGAATTGAAACTTTCTTATTTTAGGGGATTGCTTTCTCGAGCACCCGAATCTCACAAAGAGAATTGAAACACTACGTAAAGATCCGGTCCTCGATCTGCGACTTGAATCTCACAAAGAGAATTGAAACATTACTTCGCGTGGTTCACAGATAGCAAAGAGGCGAGAATCTCACAAAGAGAATTGAAACTCTGCTTCCAATTGCGAAAGATTTGCTTGATCGACTGAATCTCACAAAGAGAATTGAAACATATAACCTGTTCCTGACGAAACGTAACCGTAGATCTGCGAATCTCACAAAGAGAATTGAAACAACATCATTCTCTTGAGTTCCTCGACCTGTTGAAGTAGGAATCTCACAAAGAGAATTGAAACCACATGCACCAGCACATGCAACGGATAAAGGGATTAGTGAATCTCACAAAGAGAATTGAAACCCAGTCTGCAGATCGCGAATCGCTTTCGCAAAGCTACGAATCTCACAAAGAGAATTGAAACTCATGCCAGCGCGCAAGCGAAGAACTATATAGCTGCCGGAATCTCACAAAGAGAATTGAAACACAATTACCACATGCTGACGTGGACTTACAGCTTGAGAATCTCACAAAGAGAATTGAAACACTTTTAACTGATTGCGAACGTAATCGTTCACGCGGCCCGAATCTCACAAAGAGAATTGAAACAGGGACAAGACTCGCATTTGCTAGCGGGGTCATCGAGAATCTCACAAAGAGAATTGAAACAGGATTATGAGGCCTCCCTGCACCCGGCCCAGGAGCACGGAATCTCACAAAGAGAATTGAAACAAAACAGCAAGAAAACCTTGTTGCCTCTCCTTTTCGGGAATCTCACAAAGAGAATTGAAACTTATAGTGTCCGATGCTGAAGTGTTTACTATTATTGCGAATCTCACAAAGAGAATTGAAACTAATCGTTTACCATCCACAAACCCGCAGGTAAACCTAGAGAATCTCACAAAGAGAATTGAAACATTTCTTTCAGCCGCGCCACGACTTCAGTCTTTGTTAGAATCTCACAAAGAGAATTGAAACCTAGCTATCCCCTGCGCAACCTCCCTCGCCGTAGAGAATCTCACAAAGAGAATTGAAACAACACTTCCTGTGCGTGTTCGCGATGACGAGCGTGCTGAATCTCACAAAGAGAATTGAAACACGATTATGATACCCGAGTAGGTCGTCGTGCTGTCAGAATCTCACAAAGAGAATTGAAACGCTTCATAGCTGGGCCCAAGAGCAACCTGCACATCGAGAATCTCACAAAGAGAATTGAAACATGAAGCCCACGGAGTTGTTGAGCTCGTATCCGAAGGGGAATCTCACAAAGAGAATTGAAACCTGTTTGGGTATAAAGCGCCCTCCGGGACAACTGTTCCACGGAATCTCACAAAGAGAATTGAAACGACCCGGCGTTACGCTGATTTCTTCATATACTATTGCGAATCTCACAAAGAGAATTGAAACAAACTGATCGAAAGGGCTACGGCGATAAGCAGGTCTTTGAATCTCACAAAGAGAATTGAAACCGATGTCGCTGGGGATCCCCAGAAGGGCCTGGAACGCCGAATCTCACAAAGAGAATTGAAACCCAGAGCGGTCTTGAGGGCGGGCATCCAGCCGCTCCGAATCTCACAAAGAGAATTGAAACTAAGTCTCGTCGTACTGCAAAAACCCGTCCCCTTCGAGGGAATCTCACAAAGAGAATTGAAACACGTCCATTTTTCTCGCTCCGTTTGCTTGTTAAACTTGAATCTCACAAAGAGAATTGAAACAATTGAATTCCCAGATCTCCTTGACATCAAAATGCCTAGGAATCTCACAAAGAGAATTGAAACACTATATTCAGTCAAAGGGTGGTGGCGATGTTGAAGTACGAATCTCACAAAGAGAATTGAAACTAACAGAAATGCGATAAAGAGATCAAACGCGATAGAAAGAATCTCACAAAGAGAATTGAAACACCTTATAGACCCAATAGGTGACCTTATTCGTGAGATGAATCTCACAAAGAGAATTGAAACTATCCGTGTTTTCGCAAATCACTACTATGCTATGACATGAATCTCACAAAGAGAATTGAAACAAACTTGTCAAAGCGGGCATTTTAAGTCACCAATGCTGAATCTCACAAAGAGAATTGAAACACCACTACTTCGACTTCAAAAGAATTTATTACTCAATGAATCTCACAAAGAGAATTGAAACACTACTTAAAGGACAAGGCGTACGGCGGAGGTCAAGGGAATCTCACAAAGAGAATTGAAACTACTCACCGCGCTCGCGAAGCATCTCAGCAAAAGTGAGAATCTCACAAAGAGAATTGAAACTAAGCTCTAGGGACTTAGTCCAGCTCTTGCGAGGGTCGTAGGAATCTCACAAAGAGAATTGAAACTAAGCTCTAGGGACTTAGTCCAGCTCTTGCGAGGGTCGTAGGAATCTCACAAAGAGAATTGAAACTTACTTCCGTTTGCAGCGGAAGAGGCAGCTCCTCCTCCGAATCTCACAAAGAGAATTGAAACCCTAGGTCTTTGGGGCCTCAAAGTCATAGAGCACGGGAATCTCACAAAGAGAATTGAAACCTCACTGTTGAAGCAAATGGCTGAGTGGTACGGCTATAGAATCTCACAAAGAGAATTGAAACATGTTGTATTGGGCGATCGAGTACGTCCCGTTAAGGTAGAATCTCACAAAGAGAATTGAAACAAATGACCACGAGGAGGGGTATTGGGATTCGTTTGCAGAATCTCACAAAGAGAATTGAAACTAACCCGATATTCTTTTGATATCGTCACTAAAGTCTAAGAATCTCACAAAGAGAATTGAAACCTCTTATCTATAAAGCGTAGCAAAGTATCATACCTTAGGGAATCTCACAAAGAGAATTGAAACAACTCGAACGTCAAATCGAACTGCCCTCCCGGGCTTGAATGAGAATCTCACAAAGAGAATTGAAACAATTTGTCCTCGGCCGTGGCAAAGTCAACATCATGAGGGAATCTCACAAAGAGAATTGAAACACGTCCAGCTTATCCAATTTCTGGAGCAACTCCTTGAAGGAATCTCACAAAGAGAATTGAAACCGGAGAGGTCGCTAGGTAGCGTGAACAACTTCCTGAAGAATCTCACAAAGAGAATTGAAACACGAGCTGGAAAGGAGATTAGCCTCCGCGGCTCCTTCTGAATCTCACAAAGAGAATTGAAACTATTCACTTATACGGCGCTCGGAGGGCTTTTCATTCAAGAATCTCACAAAGAGAATTGAAACGCAAAAGTCATTTTCAGGGTTGTATCGTTAACCGATGCCGAATCTCACAAAGAGAATTGAAACATCCATCCTCCCACGGAACCGATATTACCGTTCGAGACGAATCTCACAAAGAGGATTGAAACACATATTTCTTCGCGACCTCCGTTACTATGTCGACGTGAATCTCGCAAAGAGGATTGAAACTTGAAAGTCCAAGGAGGGCCGAAAACCTCGTCATGCTGGGAATCTCGCAAAGAGGATTGAAACAGCCCTTCCCTTCACGGAGTGGGCGGCCTCGGCGACGTGGAACCTCGCAAAGAGGATTGAAACCCCGGCGGTTTTGGCGCAATCCATGTGGCACGTGGTCGGAATCTCGCAAAGAGGATTGAAAGACCCTACCCCCGGCGCCGTTGGCGCCATTCCCGGAAGAATCTCGCAAAGAGAATCAGGAAAGCTTAACTTCCTGACCATACATTATTGATCGCTTGGCCTTGTAAGCGCTTTTTTATTAGCATTATTAGTTTAATGATCGGCTAATAATGCGACTAATAATGGCGCCCGTTTTGTGCTGGCAGGCAAAGAGGCTAATAATGGGGTTAATAATGCTAATAATGGATTAATAATGGATTAATAATCGTTTTAATAATTCTACCCGCCCCCTCGCCTCGCAAGGGCGATTTTAATAATGACAGGAAATTATTAAAACGCGAAAAAAAGACTGCTCTCTCATGCGGAGAGTATTGAGAGACGCCCTTCATTGCGGTAGGGCAGGGAGGGGGATGATTATTAATTAATAATGCAAGGGAGGGGAACGATTATTAATTAATAATTTTTTAATAATGGGGTTAATAATGGATTATTAATCGATATAGGGGGCCTAAAGGGCCTACCTAAGCCCCAGTTTTGCACTTATGCGCGATCAAGGAATTCGGGGCAAAGAGTAATCAGTTACTGATTACTCTGAATCTCACAAAGAGGATTGAAAGGATCCGTCCGCTTTACGCGCCTGACTTCCTGTGGCCGGAATCTCGCATAGAGAATTTAAAGTTATTTTGCCACACGTGCACCTCTTCTGTTTTCTCGCGAATGTCGCATAGAGAATTGAAAGAAGCCGGGCAGATGCCGCCCTCGTGAAGGGGCTATGGAAAGCGAGGAAGAACGGCATGCTATTGAAGAAGGCAACGTAGCTGCTTGAGGGTAAGGGAGAAAATTCTAGTGATCGGGGAGTAAACGCAGACCCCCCAAGGTTGAAGAGGGTCTGCTGCTGTTGGGTGCAGGCTATATAAAGGGGTTTCAGCCACGCAGGGTAGCTCCTGATGTCCGCGAGCGGCGCGTGAGGACGATGCCGCCTTCAGGGCCCTCTACGGCCTGCGACACCCGGGCGGCCCCACCTCGAATTCATCGGCGCACGCGGCGCCGCCAGCGCGGCCTCGGCCTCGCCGCTGAACGTGGTCGACGTGCGCGTGGTCGACACCTTTTTCCTTCAGCACCGTGAAGCGCATCCCTTCCACCCGCGTCCCGGACCACCTCCCGCGGAGCC
>Ga0080003_1001719_pt1 | contig 11103 bp, 11 predicted proteins | sample JossMetagenome_FD_69206 | JGI IMG/M metagenome (GOLD analysis project Ga0080003, IMG submission 69206) | Hot spring microbial communities from Joseph's Coat, Yellowstone National Park, USA - JC2_E (SPADES assembly) (version 2) | ecosystem: Environmental > Aquatic > Thermal springs > Hot (42-90C)... | reverse complement strand
AGGTGGAGGAAGGCACCCAATGAAACTCCCCATGTCGTGGCTGGGAGTCCATACTCCCTAACCTAGGCGTGGGGAGGAGAAGAGGAGTGATGAGGCCTTGTGATTAATAGTCATTAAAAGTGACTATTAGTCACGATAAAGGTCGAACTCTAACCCTTCTTCCTCTTTTTTCTTATATTCTTTGCTCTCTTCATTTCTATTAAAGTACTCTAATATTTTTGAGACGATTGATGGACCTATACCACTTATTTTTAGTAAATCTTTAGGATTAGCAGTAGCTAAATCAGCTAAACTTTTATAGCCAGAGTTATAAAGCCTTCTCGCTCTAACACGACCGATCTCTGGTATAGATATTAACTCAAATAGCTCAGGTTTAATCCCGCTCTCAATTCTTTTTTCCATCAATTTAAACTGAGCAACTACATCGTTAGGAATTCCAATTACCTCTAATATCTCTCCTAAAGATCTTGCTATCCATTTTGCATTATCAATTAAAGATGCTATATCCCCTGGACCTATATTATAATTTTCTGTTATTTTATCTTCTGGAACTTCATTAATCCAATCCTTTAAAACGAACATTGTCTTGATAACTTCAACCTCTTCAGGTCCCATCCAATCTATGATATCTACAAGTTCATATGCATCTTCCAATACCCTATCCATTATTTTATCTTCTTCCGATTTACTTACTATAAAGGGATTTATATCAGGCATTGATGAAATGATATATAAGATTATAGACTCGCTAAATTTCTTTACTTTGCTCAATATTCTCTTAAGAATTGGTATGCTCTCAGGGTCAAGATAAGTTTTTGAAGTAACGTAGCCTAAATTTGTTGAAAACAACTTATTACTATCTGTCTGTATTAAACCCCAATCAATTAACTGCTTTATGGCAGTATTTAATAAACGTGAAATAGTTTTTTCACCCCTCTGAAGATAATATAAAGTGTTCTTATGTAAGCTCATTATGCTTTCCTCATCATTAGAAATACCTGATGCTATAGCTCCCAATACAGAATGCCTTAATCCTCTAAGTCCTGAGAGTTTGCTTTCTAGTTTTTCCAAACTTCCATTTATATATACTTGAATCAATTCTTCAGAGCTATCAGATTTCTTTGCAATTATTATAGCCTCACCGTAAGGATCTAAACCAGGCCTACCAGCTCTACCTGCTAATTGCTTATATTCAGAGACTTTTATTGGAGATCTATAACCCCTCTCATATCTATAGTATTCATCTACTATAACTCTCCTTGCCGGCAAATTAACGCCTGCAGCAAGGGTAGGGGTAGCTATTATTGCTGATATAGCATTATTTACAAATGCCTCTTCCACAATGCTCCTTTGCTCATTTGAAAGGCCTGCATGATGATATGAGACTCCGTTTAAAATTAGTTGAGCCAACTCTTCTCTTAAGCTTTTAGGCCCACCTGTTGAAAGTATTTTCTTTGCATAATTCTTAGCCATATTTTTATTATAACTATAATATTGATGGAATGATGAAGCCTTTTTAGCTAGCTGTACAACCCTTTTTCTTGATTGCGCAAAAATTAAAGATTGTCCTCCATTACTTGATATGTCTATAGCCAAATCAATACTTGGCTCTTTAGATATTATACTAACTTCTCTCTTTTTACCATCGGAAAACTCTATTATACCATCTTTATAAACCCCTTCATAAAGCGGAACTGGCCTCCATGAAGAATAAACTAAATCTGCATTTAACCATCTGGCTATTTCATCAGCATTTGGCACAGTTGCACTTAATGCAACTACCTGTAAACTCGGGGTTTTGTATAATATCTTTGATATCAATGTTTCTAAAATTGGACCTCTTTTTTCATCATCTACATAATGAACTTCATCTATAACGACACATCCGATCTGTTTTAATATATCAGGTGAATTTCTTATTATAGAATCGAGCCTTTCATAAGTTGTTATTAAAACGTCAGCTTTAGGAGGTCCTTCCTCATAATCTCCTATGCTAAGCCTTACCTTGTATCCCATTTCCTCTATTTTTTTAAATTCTTTATATTTCTGAGATGCAATGCTTCTTAACGGTGCTGTATAAATAGCTCTCTTATTTTCTCTTTTTAAGGAATTTATTATTGCATCCAATGCTACAAAAGTTTTTCCAGAGGCTGTTGGAGATGCAATCAATATGCTTTTTCCGTTTTCTAAATCCTTTTCTAAAGCCAGCTTCTGCGGCGGATATAAGGTCTTATAACCCATAATTCTCATTAAATCCATTGTTATGCTATTCGTCAATCTTATTCCCATAATTCTTTCTCTGTTCAAAGGTTTTAACTTATAAACATGTTAAATTTTAAAGAAATTAATTTGATAATATTAATCGGCTTTATGCCAACCTTGAATAGTAAGAACTCCATAATTTTATTATTTTTAAGTATAAGCACTCATACTTATCAATAAACCCTTTACTAAAAAACGCTATTAAAACATCGTTTATTTCTAAATAGGACATAATTTAAGAAAATTATGCTGGCTTAAAGCAGTTATTACGTGTTTCAATAATTAAGCCTTCCTTATGAACTTTTTGTATGGCCTCTATTACTTTATCTTTTTGTATTTTTTGAGTATTAACAATTTCATCAACAAGGTCGTCTAATTTTGCACAAGGTTTATCTTCAGTTAAACGCTTGAGCGTATCTACGACCAAACTCATTAGTCTTCTTGAATGAAAGCTTGATCCAGTAGTTATGATGCCTATGTCAATAGTATTTGATTCTATATCTAGACCAACACTCGTTAAAAATGATATAGTTAACCTTATTGCTTCTTCTGCATCTTCTTCTGTAATTTCATTTTTTAAAGATACTTTTGCATGTGCTTCTGCCAACCTTACTATAGCCTCAAGTTGTCTTGCCGTTATAGGAACTGGCGTTTGTCCACCCTCTTGATTTCCTATATTTAATGCACTACCCCTCAAAGTAACAAAGAAGGATTCTATCAGATTTTTTGCTTCTTCTGTTAGCTTTGGTTTAACATATCTCTTTGCATATATAACGTATTTCTTTAATAATTGCGGATCTATTTCAGGAGCAAATTTATCATAATCACTGTGAACATCTAATATATGCCTTGCTAGTCTTTGATCTCTTTCCTTATTCATTTCATCCCTAACAACAAAAATTAAATCAAATCTTGATAATATTGTTGGAGGTAAGGTAACATTATCAGGAAAAGGTTTATTTATATCATACATACCCCACTTTGGGTTACCTGCAGCCAATACGCTCGCTCTTGCATTTAACCTAGCAACAATTCCTGCTTTAGATATGCTTATTGTCTGCTGTTCCATAGCCTCATGAATAGATACCCTATCTTCTGGTCTCATTTTATCAAACTCATCTATTATTGCCAGCCCTCCATCTGCTAAAACAAGAGCGCCTGCCTCTAAGTAGAATTCTCCTGTTCTTGAATCCTTTACTACAGTTGCCGTCAATCCTGCTGCAGTAGATCCTTTACCGCTAGTAAACACTGCTCTAGGCGCAACTCTAGATGCAGATTGAAGTAATTGACTCTTTGCAACACCCGGATCTCCTACAAATAATAAATGTATATCCCCTCTTATTCTAGTACCATCCGCTGCTTGTTTAGGTATACCACCAAATAATTGTAAGGCTATGGCTTCTTTAAGATCCCAATGACCGTAAATTGTTGTACCTATGCTGGATATTATCTTTTCCCTAATCCATGGATCTCTGCTTAATTCTAATATTTTTTCTTCATCCTCTCTTGTTATACTTATTTCCTCTAAAACTTTTTCTGAAACTTTAACACTGTTTGCTTCAATATAAATCTCAAATAGAGGGCTTAAAGAAGTAACCCCTGTTTGCTGTAATTTGACAATACCAACTATTGTTACCCTATCGCCGGGCCTTGCTATATCTACTAAATCATCAATTAATTGAACTGGAATGCTTCTGGGCATTTGGCCACCAGGAACGTCTTCAGGCTTTTCTTGCACAGTTAATTCTTGCCAATCTATATATAATGATTTTCCTTTAATTAAGGTAAATTTACCCCCTGCTTCACCACAAACCGGACAAATTGTAGGTTTTTCTATCTTATCTTCAATGTATTCGTTTTCTTCAGAGGGCCAATAAAATTCTGCATTACATCCCTCTTTTTCATGCCTAAATGTAGCTTTGATCATTTTACTTCTTATAGGGTGCATCCTCGTAATTATGCCTTCAACCTGTATTAACTTACCTGAATGGTTTGTTCTAATTTCTCTAATTTTTATTGTATCAAATAAACCGTATACTCTTATATGGAATTTCCCTTTCTTTTCGGCATATGATGAATCTTCGCTGGAAACTATGTCTTTTAGAGCATCACCAAATTGTATTAAAATATCATCAGGGTTGTCTATAAGAGCTTCAGCTAATGCAGTGTTGTATCTATATAAGTCAGGATAATCTATGTTTAGACTTGACATATCCATGTTCATCATTCTGTGTATTCTTTCAACATATTTAAATGTTCCTGTTGAATCCCTATAATTCCTTAAAAAATCCTTAAACTTCTCTCCATAACTTATTTGTTGTGTAACTTCTTTACTCAACTTCCATCAACCCCTTTGATAAAGACAAGACATAATTTTTCCATGAACTAATTATATCTTTGATCATAACATAGACTAAAACTTCCTCGGGCGTCATACGATCTTTTAAATCGTCACCATTAGTTTGAGACAATCTTATTATTTTTAACAACCTATTTTCTGAAAGCTCGATAAAGTTCTTCTCCGCTACTTCCCTATCATTTATAAGCATATGCGTTGGTGTTTTTGCAATTGCATTATCTAGGTTTTTTATAAGATTACCAATTTTTATATAGAAGTCTTGAGGTAAAGAAGTTAATTGATTAGGAGCCTGATTCTTTTTTTCTCTAAAATGATAAGTGTTTATATAATTTATATCAACCTCTTCATCTTTAATATCAGCAACCCCAATGCTTTTTAGGTATTCTGCCTGCCACATTGGTATATCAATTTCGTCCCCTTTCTTTGCATTAATTGTTCCGTCTGGAAAAGATAATACATAGTCTTTTTTCATCATAACTCTTTTTCGTCTAACTATTGAATCATAACTTAATAATTTTAGTCTTTTTTCAAATTTCAACTCCTGTACCCATTTTTTAATAGAAACGGAAACGTATAAGGAAGTTTGAGCCCTTTTATTAAATTTCCTTCTTTATTCCTTCTTTATTTTATTTTCTACCTTTACGTTAGTGATAAAAGTATCTGGATACATGCCATCGGAATCTTTTTCATATTGTTTAACCATATCCCATACGGCTAATAATCCAGCTGTAACGCCTGCTAATGCATCCATTTCTACTCCTGTTTCTGCCTTCGTTTTTACTTTAACAGTTATCTTTACTTTATTCTTTTCATACGAAAAATTAACACTTATCCCTGTTATCGGTAAGGGGTGAGCAAGAGGAATAATTTTAGATGCATCTTTTGCAGCCATAATTGCAGCTACCGAAGCAACTGCTTCAACATCTCCCTTTTCAATTTGTTTGTTTAATATTTTTTTAATGGTTTCTTCTCTTAATTTTATTTCACCGCTAGCCATAGCCTCTCTATATATAATGGGTTTGTTTGTAACATCTACCATTTGCGCCATTTTTTCACCAATTAAGTTTATGTACCCAAACCTTAAAGGTTTTCAATTTCTTTAAAGATCTCATATAAACCACTTATTTTAGGATCTCTAAGGTCTATCATGTAAATTCTAAGCCTTCCATACCTTTTTTCTTCAACTATACCCATTTCCTTTAGATCCTCCATATTTTTAACTATAACATCATGATGTAAACCAGTTAGCTTAACAAGCCTTGATATATTTACTTGACCTTCTTTCATTAAAACTTTCAATATCCTTACTTTACCTTTACTTGCCAAAACTTTTTCTATATCCATTTTTCTTCACTAGTTTGGCTTTGGACTTCCTACCCTATCTAATAATATAGATTCTATTACTTCTTTCAACCTTTCTGGAGGAATATCTAAGGGTAGCCTTATTATAGTAGTCTTACCTCTAATACCTTTACCAGAAATCCTTGTCTCAACTAATCCCATGTTACTAAGGTTTTTTATGTATTCGTAAAATTGTGTGTGCTTTCTAGGTTCTTCACCATAATTACGGGCTAGATGGAAGTATTCGTCTTCAACTTCACCGCTAGTAAGCCAACCACCCTTGCCTATCAATAAATCAGATATAGACTGTAATATTAAGAGTTCATGAAGACTTAGAGACCTTATTATATCTAGCGGTATATTGGAAACAGCGTCTGCACTCAAAGCATTTCTAACATGCTTTTCTTCTATTTTATTGGAATTCTCCGCATCTGCTATCTCAGCTGCCATTCTTAAGGTTAGTATTGCTTTCCTAGCACTACCATCTCCACCTTTCGTATCTGTATAACCATAATATTCAGCTATCATGTTTAAAATTTCTTGATCGTAAGCGTTTTCATAAAGCCCTTCAATAGCTCTTTGCTCAATTATAGTCTTTAATTCCTCACTATTATATGGCCTCAAATAAACTCTAAACCCTATTTGCGATTCGACTTGAGGTATCCTTTCTTTCATATAAGTTAAAACTCTAAAGTCTTGAGAAACCAAAAGAAAATTGAGCCTATTTATATTATCTTTAGGAGGTATCTCTTCATAAACTCTTAAAAGCAAGTAAAGTTCATCATCACTAAGCTTTGTAGACATAAGCAATGATTGAAACTCATCTAATATAATTAATGCATGCGCATCTTTTATATAAAGGAAATCTGATATTGCTTTTAATACTTCAATAGTAGCATTACCCCTAACCGGTATATTCATTTCCAACTCTGATACTATCCTAGATAGTATTTGATGTAAACTCGGAGCTCCATAAACATTTATGTAAACAGGTTTGAAGTTCATACCCTTATCTTCCGCTTTTTTAAGTAAAATCCTTGAGACATACTTTGCTAATGTTGTTTTCCCTATTCCGACCTTACCTATAGATCCGTAAACAACAGAAACATCAGTAGAACCTAACCCTTCTCCAAGCCGAGATAAATATCTTGAAATTAAAACATTAGCTTCATTATCTCTAACTAGTAAAGTTGATGGTATGTATGTTTCGTCAAATACGGCTCTATTTGCAAATATTTTTCCTGCCATCAGGTAACCCCTTCCATATCATTGTATCTAATAGTAGTTATCACTTTCAGTAACCTCTTTAACTAATCTCACTCCCGCAAGTGAAAGTATTTTTTAAGAAATCTGATATACTTTTTGCTAAATTAATAAACGGTAATACATGACGGTCCGCATTTTCTGATAATACCGCTTGCTGATATATAATTTTCTTCTATGCTCTCTAAAACAAGGGCATAATTTGATTTTTTAGTTAATTTATAACCGTTATTAATAATAATATTAGAAATATCCTCTTCTTTCACTTTTTCCTTCAAAGGTTCCCTAAGATGAACTATCAATTTTATAAACCCTTTAGGTAAATCAGATAAAGATTTTTTTATAACTAAATCTAATTTATTATCACATATTTTAACAGGTATAACTCTGCTAATGAAAGCATGACTATATAAAGAAAAATTCTTTATAACTTCATATAATGAAGCTTGCCTTAGATAAATTAGATAAACTCCCTTGTATTTTGATGGAACTATTGATGCCTGATAATCTTTTTCAAACACGGTATCGCTTATTTCTTCAAATGCCCAGGATTGCTTATTAGGCAATGAAATAGCTATCAAACTTGGGCAGACGGGCATATCTCTTTCAGAAAACATTCATTGCACCTCGGTTTTTTTGATTTACAATAGCTCCTCCCAAAGGTTATCATCAATTTATGTGCATTTCTTGATAGTTCCTTCCCAAAAAAGTCCATAAGAGCATTTGATATATCTTTATAAGACTTTTTATCTGATAAACCCCATCTTAATGCAATTCTCTTAATATGTGTATCAACTGGAAAAACAGGAAACTCTCTAAAAAAAGATAAAAATACATCACAAGTTTTTTCACCAATACCGGGTATTTCCATAAGTTCTTTTTTTAGTTCCAATGGATCTTTTTCTATTAAATATTGTTCTCCCTTACCTTTTATGAACTTAGCAAGCTCAATAATGGACCTAGACTTTTGTTTAGGAAGACCTGCAACCCTTATAATTTCTGACAATTCATCTACGCTTAAATTCATTATATTATTGATATCTAATTTAGTTTTCTCATAAAGATTATTGTATGCCCTTATCGCATTTTTATCTGTCGTATTTTGGCTTAATATAATAGAAACTAGTATTGAGAAAGGATTTTTATTTTTATTCAAAGCAATCATTGGGGAAAATTCGTTCTCATTTATTGTTAAATGTTTTGCCAGCATATCATATACTTCCTTTCCATTAGCCTTAATCCTATTCACAATCTGACCTCCTCCCCGCCCTGAAGGGCGAGGTTTGTCGTTCGCTTTATGATATATAACCATTTTCGCATAGAGAGCTCTCGTTCATTGAGCATTTGCTCTCACTCGGTTTGCCTCAGCACATCTCTATTATTAATTAAATAGAAAACTTATTTATTTTTAAAGCTAAGAGCATTAATATGTGAACTATAAACATTGTTGGCATGTCTTTGGTGCAGAAAGATGAAGGAAATTAAGGTAATGATTCAGCCTATAGGTAATATTAACTTGGAAGAAACAAATTATTTAATAGAAAATTTACCTCTTCACTTTCCATTTCCTATTAAATTATATCCACATTTATGGTCATTACAACCTCCTTTCAATGCATATGATATAAATAGAATGCAATATGATGCTGATCAAATAAATAAATATGTTTATTCGAAATATAAAGAATTTTTAAAAGTGCCAGAATTTTATATATTAGGTATAGCAAGTTTTGATGCATACTATAATAATTTAAATTTTGTCTTCGGATTAGCAAATACTGAAATAAAGGTAGCATCTGTTTATACAAAGAGATTGAAATCAAATGAGTCATCTAAATACAATGAAAGATTACTAAAAGAAAGTATTCATGAGCTAGGTCATTTATTTGGATTAGATCATTGTAGTTCGTATAGATGCGTTATGAATTTCAGCAACGAATTAGCTGATGTAGATAATAAAAGTGCTGATTTTTGTGAAAAATGTAAATCAAGTCTCGTTTCGTTTTATAAAAAATTTAATGCCTAGAATTCAACCAATAATCAAGAGCCCCTATTACATTTTCACCAGATTTAAGAGTGTTCAAAGACATTAATGTATTTACCTCCACAATACCCTGAATCTTCATTATATTTTCTATAGCTTTTGATACCTCCCTTTGAGAAGGGGCCAGCATTTTTACTAAAAATTGATAAGAACCTGTAATTTCATGTATTTCTATAATATAATCCAAATCAACCAATTCTTTTTTTATTTGAGTTATGTTTTCAGCTCTTGCTTTTATTAATAGAAAAACCGTTATTGAAAGTCCAATCTTCAAAGGATCTACCTTTATTGTGAACCCCTTAATTATTTCATTTTCTTCTAATTTTTTTATTCTTAAATATATTGTAGCTTCGCTCAAATTAAGCTCTTTAGCTAGTTGCCTCCATGGTTTTCTAGAATCACTTTCAAGTGATTTTATAATAACTATATCTTTATCATCTATACCTCCTTGTCTCATAGGATTAATCCCCCATATAATTCATTAATTTAAGAGCTAAATCAGGTCTTGATGCTAAAGCTTTAATAATTTTAAATTTGCTCATACCTCCCAAAGCTACTTCAGCGTGAACCTCTGCGGGCATGCTTGATAATAATTCCTTTCTTTTACTTCTATCCATAGACTTTACCCTCTCCAAAATTTTTCTTTGTATTTTAATGGAATTTGTTATTTTTAGCTTTGATAGACGATCCTTAATATCATATCCGTTAATTATAGAATTAGCAAGTTCTATACCAGAAATTAATGATGGCCTTATTCCTTCACCGGTTAACGGTAAAACAAAACCAGCCGCTTCACCAATCTTAGGAAAATTATAATCAAATTCAAAATCAACGCCCCCAACCGCTATCTGTGCCCCTTTAATTGATGAAATCATTCTAGATTCTTTCAAATACTCATTATTATCTATAAACTTGTTCAACAATTTAATCAATTCCTCAACATTTCTATATCCGCCTACACCAACCTCGATTTCATCACCTAAAGGGAATATCCAATAATATCCTACAATATCTGTATCAAAAAATATAATTAATTTTTTTGATCCTTCCAAATTTTTTGATTTAACGATTGTCTGAACAGCATCTATTTTTTCTCCCTTATAAAATGGAAAACCTCCCGCTATGATAGCACTTTTTAATTCCTTTATATTACCGTTTTCTCTTACATTGTGTTTTAATGAGTTAAAACCCGAATTTTTTATTAATTCTGAACCAGACTCTATAATTAAAGATTCTAAGAAATTTTCTTTGTCTAGAATATACCCTTCTAAGAAATTTTCTTTGTCTAAAACCATAGTATCATCAACATACATTGTTACCCCATTTATTGTTTGAATTATATTTTGTTTGCTTATTTTTATAGGAAGATCTTTTACAGATGGTACACCAAGACCACATGGTTTTATAGCCAGCCTTTTATTAGCTTCATAAACTTTTACTTTATATCCATTTTTAGATAGAACATAAGCTGCAGCTGCACCAGCTGGACCAGATCCAATTATATTATATTCTTGCACTTTTTTCCTCCCTTTAATAAAAGCCAAAAACAAAAGTATAATTCTTTAACTCGATAAAGGTTAAGGATGCTGAAGTCCCCTTTTATTAGAAAAGGGATGGATAGCTTACTATTGATAAAGTGAACGACAAGTCCCTTCTAGGGGCGGGGTAAAGTTTTTTTTAATTTAAAACCTTATTAAAAATTGAGACAGCTGCTAAAGGGGTATGCTTCATTGAAACATGAGGTACGCCTCTACCCCAACTAACAAGTGTAATAAAATAGGGTTCCAAGCCGATTAACTCTTAAAACATGAGGAGTTGGAGCTGATTTCTCCCC
>Ga0080003_1001717_pt1 | contig 11108 bp, 17 predicted proteins | sample JossMetagenome_FD_69206 | JGI IMG/M metagenome (GOLD analysis project Ga0080003, IMG submission 69206) | Hot spring microbial communities from Joseph's Coat, Yellowstone National Park, USA - JC2_E (SPADES assembly) (version 2) | ecosystem: Environmental > Aquatic > Thermal springs > Hot (42-90C)... | reverse complement strand
CATAACTTTGTTGAAAATGTCTACCTTCTCATCTTTTGATAATCCACCGTGGAAAAATGCTACTTTTCCGCGGTAAATGACATTTAATTGTTGTGCTAATTCTTCCGCTCTTTTTCGTGTATTTGTAAAAACCATGATATTTTTGCCTTTTTTGTTTACTATCAGGTCAATAATGTCTTTTTGTAATGTTATCACTTCTCCATTTGGCTTATACAATTTGTTACCATATTGTACATATTCAAACAGTGGAATTGGACGTTTAGTAGCGTCTATGACTTCAGCGTTAAGCCATTCCTTGACCTTTTCAATTCCTCCTAAAGTTGCTGATGCTGTAATTATCCTCTTTTTGTTTTGTAAAGCCCATTGTAATACTAATTCTATAGCTTCACTTCTCTGTTTTTCTCTCATGTTATGTAATTCATCTAAAATTATCAGATTGATATTACTAAAGTCAAATCCTGAATCTCTTGTAACACTATCCCATTTTTCATATGTTGTCATAATAATATCTCCATCAATTTTATCAACGTCCTTAATATAACTCTCACCTGTTACTAATTGTGTTTTTATACCCATATCTGCAAATTGCTGTAGTTCATTATAAATCTGTAATGATAAAGCTCTAAGTGGTGAAATATAAACGCTCTGTTTTTTGTTCTGTAACGCGTTATTTATCATCAAAACTTCCATAATTGTCGTTTTTCCTATACCCGTTGGAGCTAGAAAAAGTAAATTGCTATTAGAGTTGTAAAAATGTTCTAATACGTCATTCTGAAAGTCATTTAACTGTTTTATTTGCATCTTTTTTAGAATATCTTCCGTGTTCATGCTCATAATATATATGAGTTTGAGCTTAAAAAGCTCATGTACACGTCATCCGATAAGCTTATAATCTAGTTTTACGCTATAGTTATTCATGCCTCAAATCAATTTAGAAAGAATGTATCAGAACGTAACTTCTTTTTTACATTCTTTAGGTTTCTCTAATGTCCTTTTTTCCATTGCATGGGATGTAAAAAATAGAAGCGGAAAAAATACGGTATCGGTTATGAGAAATGATAATATGTTCTTATTAATCCTTAAGTATTGGATTTATGACGATAAAGTAAGTTATAGTTTATTTCTGAATGAACAAGAAATATATCGTAACGAAATAGAGTTTTGATAAGCTAACCTTTTTTTTGTTAAACAAATAGTTCGGTACCGAATCTTTTATGGGTAAAGATAAGCTTATAAACTTACAATCATACAAAGAATGAGGTATAAGAAATGTCAGAAGAAACAAGACAAAAAGAAATGGAAAAATTACAGGATTTTTTAAAGGAATTTAAGGCTAATTATTGTGTTGAAGATGATACCGTAATTATAAACGCTGAAATTACTGAATTGATTTACTATAATCCTATAAGGTCAAATAGAGCATCACTCGATATGAAAATAAAAATTAATTCTCTATATGAATTAAAACTAATATCTTCTAAAGATTCTTTATACCTGGATATGTGGAAAGGATATGGTTCAACTATTATACTAGTTAATTCAATAGATCGTATAGAAATTAGAAAGGATAAAATATATATACGTTTTTAATCTTTTTTTTCTATTTTTCTTCTTAGTTCGGTACCGAAATATTGGAAAAATAAAAAAAATCACTTGACTTTTTCACATTCACTAGGAGAAACGATTAAGTACATGGGTTTTTTGTACTTACTCATAGTGTCCTTGACACAACCTCTAAACTTCTTTCCACTGTTCAGCCCATTGCTTATCATCTCGTTTACTTTTCGCTCCACGGCTTTACTAGTAGTCCTTATCTTTACTTCTCTTCCTTGTCCATCTATCGCCGTTAGGTGTATAACATTAAATTCAGTGCCTTTATCGATCTGTGCATTAGTGAATATTAGTATCTGCCCTAGAAAATTCTGTATTGGTTCTTCCTCCTGAACGTCTAATATGTCTTCCGTATTATCTGTTGTATTTACCTTAGGGTTCACTTTCTCATCTAACTCTTCTACTTTTTGCTCTTCTACTTCTTCAGTTAAGGGGTCTCTCTTTTTTGTAACCATGTAGTTACACCTACTATATTATACTTTCATAAGTTTATAAGCTTATTGGTTGTATTGTATAAGGATTTTTTGGTATTGGTCTTCATTGAGAATTTGAAAGAATTTCAGGTTCTTAGGTTTAAATATTATGGGTTGTCCTAAAATGTCCTCTACCACAATGTCGTTATATTCCGTGATTTCCTTTACCGTTCCTATAAATATCCTTATGCCTATCATGAAACGACATCTTTGTCCTTCTTCAACGTTGATAGAACCCCATTTTATTTTCCTTTTCGCTGAACTTTTTCCTTCACTTTTGAAAGGGTCTTTTTCAGTCATATGTTATCTTATGGTTACATGCTTATAAGTATACCCATGTCTATTAGAAACTAAAAATTCAAATGCGTGTTTATGTACATTAGCTTATGTTTGTTAAAATCATTTTTACACTTGATTATGAGGAAGGTCATCCCTTGTATATTGATGCCCTTATTTGTTTTCACACTAAACGAATAAGAAAATATCAGATAGAAAACGCAAAAATACAACTTCTTTACCAATTGGATTACCTTTTTAATCCTGCAGTGACTAACGAAATGAAATTTATGGGAATTGAGAAAATCTACGATAGAGTAGCTAAAAAAGAAGGGTTAAATTGTCCTGATTACCCGAATTCACGTGTTATAATCATTTGGAAGCACCGTCAAGACGGATATAAACAAAAATTCGATGAGATTCAGCGTATAGATTTGTAATATATTTTTTATATTGCTTTTCACTTATTTTTTATTATGGAATACCCATGTTCAATTCTGATTAAGATATTTCGTTATTATTTCTTTCAGACAACAGTAGAAAATAATGGTTACAATGCAGAAATGGCGTTACGAGTATGGGAATTCACTAGGAAAGAGTATGGTCACCTCTTTTCTGAGGCGTGTGTAAAACGTACTGGTAGGTCTGTTGAACTGTATACTAAGGTGTTAAGACAAACTAGCAATAGACGTAAGGCGTGGTATCACGTATTAAGACGTTTTGCCGTGGAAGTAGATAGAGAGTATAAAGAAGGTATCAAAGTAACACGACCCCTATACATTCAAGCACTAGAAGGATACGATAAGGATATAAGTTCAGAAGCATATACATTCACAGGTGAGTAAAAACGGTATCGGGATTAAAAATTAGGAAAAATACCCATGATATAATCTATAAATATAAAAAAGAGCTTGAGATAAATACGGGTATTTCGATACCCATGAAGAAAATAGTTACTGACTTCTTGACTAACCACGGAAAAGACGAAGCCTTCCTAGAATGCATTAGGAATTATGATCAAATGATAAGTGGTGGTAACGGGTACATAATGATGAACCTGGACAACGAAAGTAACAAGATTATAGCAAAAGTTGCCTTTGAAAATAGCGTTAGTAAGATGAAAGTAATAGACTGTGTAGCTCGTTCCTTACTCGTTGCAAATCCTACTACGTCTTAATTCAGGCACGTTAGTACAAAGTATAATAATAAGTTTATCTATTTTTTTATTCACTTCACTATTATTAATGGCGTTTGTTATCTGCTCTTTGAATTCTTCACTTTCTATATATTCGCGTATTTGGTTTACTATTATCTTCTTTTGTTCATCTTCATTATACATCTTTATTTGTCTCTTATTACGAATTATGATATAGTAATTTGTAATAACTGTTGATAATGATACGAGTAAACTTATAAGAAACAACAGTTCATCAAACATTTTTATTCCCTATATTAGTTTGTTTGATAAAATAAAATTATTTTGTAGTATAGTAGTGAGGCGTTATAATTTCAGGTTTGAATACAGTTATCACGGGGTCTACTGAAACTATCATTATCAAGTTAAGGTCGGGCGTTGCGGTATCCAGTGTTGTTATGAAAGTGAAATTACCGTTAGAATCAGTGGTAGTTTTACCTATTTCTTGTCCTAAACCGTATTGATTTCCATTTATCGACTGTGCATAATAGAAATGTACATAAACGTTAGGTACAGTTTGACCACTTTGGACGTTCAATACAGTACCACTTATTTTCAAGTTATTCCTATTTAGTTCGTAGGAAGATATTGCAAGTTGATACATATCACTAGCAGTTATTTCATATACATTCATCTCTACTTGTAAGAAGTATGTGTTATTGTATTTTATGTTATTATTATACTTTGAATATAGATATACTTTATTTCTGAATAGGAATACTGTTAAGCCCTCTATTTGATTAAATTGACCTGTAAATATTGTACTATCTATGGTATTATCACTATTATTATATGATAGTAATTGTATATAATTATTTTTCAATAGAAATGGCACTATAAATAAATACTGTCCATAAATTGATGTTATTTGGTCTAATGAATAGAAATACATGATTTTTCCATTCAGTTCATACATATTATTTACGTATGCTAAATAATTAGCTAAGAAGTACGTGCTTGTATCTATGTTTTCATTTTGTTGTATCTGTTGATTAGATGTATTATATTGAAAAAACTGAGTAACAGTTTCTAACATATCATAGCTAACTAAAAATACTACATTAACAATATTCAAATTCGCCTTTACTGTTATTCCGAAATATATAGTATTAAAGGTAGTAAGTGATAATGGTATGGAATAATTGAAATTTGGCACAATAGAAAAAGTAGAATTACTATAACTAAATTGTGCATATAGTAATTGTATTTGCACGGTAGAAAGTTGGTTATCTACTGATAATAGACCGAGGTAAATCGTATTACCTAAAAATGTAGCTGAACCTATATAATAATATCCACTTATGTTTATTGTAGGCAAACTAAAGTAATAGAATTGGTTTTTATTTACAGAATATACCTGTACAGATGACGGTAACGTCCTTAGTATTAATATATCATCTCCATATAAGACGGTGTATTGGTTTCCGCTGTTCATATTTGCAGATATAGGCGAAGACGTAACACTTTGGTTTTCATATTTTATTAGATTACTACCTAATATAGCGTATATTTTGTTATCAAATACATTTTCATTTTTGAAGTACTGCATGTAGTTATTTTGGTTCAGAAATATAGCATTTTGAGGGAAAGCAGTGAAGGATTGAACGTAATATAGGTTAGACCCTTGTGTAACACTATAAGAAGCTAGGTAAATTGAATTGTTTTCATCGATAGGAGAGAAGGAGAATATATCACCTAACTGACCGTCTATAGGAGACGGTAGATATACGTTCTTTTCCTCAACTAAAGTAATTTGCAGTGTCACTATTTTTCACCTTTTTCATCTTTACCTATTATTCTTTTTACATATTTCTTTCCGTATTTAAACAGCTCATATAAAACAAATGGAGCTATGAAATAGGTAGCTACTCCTAACTCTATAGGTTGCTGTTGTTGTGGTGGTGTATAAGGCGAAAATGTTGCACTTGATTGTATATTATATTCTAAACCAAATTGAATTTGTGTTGGCATACCGAAAGACATACTAGTACTTGCAGTAAGGTTTACAGTACTGTAGTACCCTTGAGATATGGGGAAATATTTCTCGTAAAACGGTAAAGTTACATGTTCTGTAATTACGGATACTTGTGTAATATATACGGCTTCAGATGATACAATTTGTTGCGATGGTATAGTCTTAGGTTGTATGTAAACGGCTTCAGATGAGACAGTGATTGATTTTACGGGTATAGGTTGTATGTAGACGGCTTCAGAGGATACAGAGATTGGTTTCACTGATATAGGTTGTATGTAGACGGCTTCAGATGATACTGTAGATGATACCGTAGTTGATGTAGATGAAGGGATTTCAAAGTAAACTGCTTCAGAGGTTACGGTAGGTGTAGTACTTGTTGTTGATGAGCAGGAAGGAGGAGACGTAGTAGATGAACAACCTGAACATGTGAAACCAGAACAAGAACAAGAGCCTTGTAACGGTATTGATGTAGCACCTACGGAAGGTTCACCAAAAGAACAACAGGTGATAGTTTGTAATTCTAAACCGTTGTTCATAGTTATATCAAAGTAATAACCGCATGAGCCTGAAGCGGATTCACTGGAATAGCTTAATGTGTTGCCATCCAAAACTAAAGTGAAATCAACACCTTGATTTACTACTACACCGACATAGTACTTTGAAAGGTCTACGTTTATCTGGACTGATGAGCCTGAAAATTCGTATACAGTAGACCCACTAGGTACATCAAATGAATTACCTGAGCCTGTGGAAATCGGAGACGTTGATACTATTATGTAGCCCGTTACTGAGGCTGAGAAGTTTATTTGAAGGCATGATGTAGGCGTTGAAAGGAGGTTTTCCGTAACAAAACCGTACTGAACCATTTAAGTAAATATATTTATTTCCCCGTATAATATATTTGATAGTATGAGCCTAACTTTAAAACAAGTAGCTACAACTACCGTAACTTCTCCTTTCTCAGACTACAGCGTTGTAACATCAGGTTATGAAAATTCAGGAGATTTAAACGTAATAAACCCAACATATCCAATTTTCTTATTTGATTACTACACGGGTCAGATCGACGTCGGTTATGTAATAGGAAATACGGCTTCTAGACCCTATGCAGGATGTGACATAAACCTTACTGTCGTGCCTGATATATACCTACAAGTCGTAGGTCAAAATTATGCGATAACTGGTGGTGGTGGTTGTTCATGTCCACCAATTCAGTCTAATGGTAGTTCTGGTTGTGGTGCATGGACGGCATTTGTAAATCTATCTAATAATACCGTTACTACATACCCTACGTCTTCAGACCAACTATTTCCAGTTACGTCATTTATAGGTCATTTTCATTCTTTAGTTGTAGACCTTACAAATAGCGTATTATTACTTTCTTTCGTAAATGCACAACTTTCGCCTGCATATGGTGGTCTATTTTATGCTATTCCACTGTCAGATTTACAATCTCTGTTAAGTGGTACATTTCCAACTACGGCTACATGGGCATTGCTGAATATGTCTAATACTTCATACCAAATTTATAAAACGAATATGGTGCTTTATAATGGTCAAATTTATATACCAGTTCTTGAGCCAAATGGTTCATCAGGTGCATTATGGCAATTCAATGAATCTTCTATTCTGAATAGTGGAAATACTGGAACTCCACCTAGTTCAGCTTCTCCTACTACGACAGGAACAGTAATTAATATTTTAACTACTACTGGAACCACAATAATAACTAAGGCTACTTTAATCTATTACAACAATAGCTATTACATAGCTGTTGGTTACACATCTAGTACACCTTCAGTTTATGTAGGTATGTATAATACAAATACTGGATCAGTTCAGAATACGTATTCATTTACAAATCTAAACATAGACCCCTTCCAAATGGCTGTTTTCAGTGGTATTTTTCTAGTTTCAGGGTCTAATAACACAACTGGTTACATTTACGCCATAGACCCTAAGACTGGTGGAATACTATCAGCATCGTTAAGTACACCATTTGTAGCAGTGTCATCATCAGGTTACGCAGTAGCGTCAAATACACAATTGAATAGCTCATCTGTAACATTTACTATATATCAGGTACTTTTAACACAAACTCCTAAATTCCAAAATGTAACAATAACAGTATCAGGGTCTACAGTTTCAGCTAGCGGTACACTTATAGACCAAACCTCAGGTAATGCCATAAGCGGGGCTACGGTATACCTAGTCGGTGTTAGGAGTTACGAAGACAACTATAGCAATGACGTTGTCATAATAAATTCAACTACCACTTCCTCAACAGGGTCTTTCAGCGTATCAGGTAGTACACAAAATGGGATATCCTATTACGGTGTTAAATACGTACCGTGATGATGTAAATGAGTAGCAATTCCGCAACTACTACTTTCGCTAACGAATTGTTATCATCCTTAGCTAACACTACTCCATCATTTCAGAACAAATTACTACCGATAAATAGAGTAACACTTCTGGACAGTAACGGTAACCAAATAGTTACAATAGCCGACCTTCAAGTGTCGTACTCTAACGGTGTACTTACCGTTACGGGTGAGTTTGAGGCAACTAGTAACGTGTCCATAGCGTCAGAACTAGTAGGTTCTTACTACAACGGCGTTTTAAAATACTACTTCCAAGTTACACAAGGCTACAGCGTAACACAAGGTAATTTATACACATTTACAATAACAATACAACTAAATAATATCAGCATATCAATATCACCGTTTTCAACTGCTAGCGTAAATGCGTCTAAACTAATTGACTATATAGGTAACGCTCTAGCTGGAAACCCCGTATATGCTGGTAAATCAGGTTTTACATTGGGAAAAATCTATTTAATAAACACTACTTCTAACGTTAATCAAAGTTACGGTATCCCCATATCCATAATAAACATATCTAACGGTTTACTTACTATAGGTGGTACACTATCAAACGATTTTACAGCTAACAAACTTGTGCTGAGGACTGTGAACGGGTTAGACATACTAAGTATAACTGGTGTTAGTCCAATAACGTTTAAAAAAGGTAGACAGGTTTTGATAGAAATAAGTGTCTAAAGCCTTAACTTTATCACTATCTTTATTTCTCCATTACTGTCTTGTAGTACCTGATGTTCACCTATAAGGCTCTTTAGATCAGGTGTATTACCTTTCTCCATGGACAGATTAATTATTTCTTCAACAGGTATTCTTATCGTAATATAATCATCGTTTGCCTCAAATTCCGTCTTTTTCGGTAAATTCTTGAAGTAATTACGCACGTCTTTAATGATGAAGAATATCCCTTGGTCTGTCATCTCTACTTTAGTATTAGTATTTTGTGCGTTATACTCATCAACAATTTGTTTAAACTTCTGTTTTATCAGTGACGGGTCAATTCCAGGGTTACTTACCATACTATCACCTTTGTTATGTTACCACTCCTAACTTGTTGGTATATCTTGTCTTCTTTAGGGTTATAAACCGTCCTCTCCAGTTCCCATTTTCTGTACTGTGGTGGAGTAGACATATCGTTTAACAACACACCTTCCACTATACCACACATCAGAGTATCACCTATACCCCAACAAACGCTTAACTGTTGCATACTTTTTCATCCTCTTTTAGTTCTTTTTCAATTTCACCTTTCATATTAGGAGGTGCTTCCTTCATTAATTCCCTTATGTTAGTTGCCATGTCACAGTACATACTTTGTTTAGTGATAAATTCATGATGGTTCACATTAAGGAATTCGTCAGTTATATCAGTGAATATTTTAATATATTTCCCATTGGGTACCGAGAAATAATATATCACGTGGTTAGGCTTCATTAATATGACCTTCTCTATTCTGAAGGAGTGGATACCAAGAGAGAACAAATACGATAATGCTATGAGTTCACCTTTAGAACGATTGAAACGGTCTACTGCAACGTAAAAGTTGTTAGCCATGTTATTTATTCCCTCATTTATCTTTAGTTGTGTCTCCTTTACTTGTTGTATCTCATATTCCAGCTTAACGTATTTGGGGTCTAGTTCCTTAGGTTTTAGAGTAACTACCTTTTCCTGTTTCATAATTTAACACCACTAAAAGAGGGTATAGATGGAGGAGTAGGCTTAGTTATATGTGAAGTCTTAGAGTAGAACCCAATTATAGATTGCATAAGTATATCTGTCACGCTATACTTAATAAATGTAAATGCTAGACCTTTAAGTGTGTCTGCAAAACCCTTATACTCCATCTTCATCAAGTCGGTTACCATTAAACCGAATATGTAACCCCCCATCAGGTTACGAAAGTGTGATGAAATGTAGTATAACATGAACTGAAATTCATACCTTATCCAAGAGAAGGCGTAAGACATGGCGTATACTATGTCTTCACCGAAGGACGTAATTGTATATATAAAGTCGTCATAAAAACCCGTAAATACACCTTTAAGATAGTTTATTCCAGCTTCTACTTCTTTTACTATGAAATTCAAACCGTTGATTATTTCAGTTGGTAAGTTCTTGAATATATTTACTATATCACCGAAAACATTTTCGAAAGTGCTAGCTATACTGGAAAATACAGATGAAGCTGATTTAAAGAAGTCATTTAAGTAATTATAGATTTCTGTGAATACGTTACCTATTGTACCAAAGAATGCAGAAATAGCACCAGTTATATCATTTATTGCCTTTTGTATCGCTGTAAATATGCCATTTATTGCAGAGCCTATATCATTACCGAAAGACCCGAATATGTTATCCAAGGAAGAACCTACTGATTCCAGACCGTTTATTATGAAGCTCATCAGTAAACACCATTAATATTTAGGAAATCAAACAGTAACGCAAACATGACGCCATTCCTAGTCCTCTCATCACGGGAAATATTGTTAAGGAGTGTGGTAGTTAATGCTTTTTCATACCTTACACTTTCCTTTATACCTTGTGATATGTAATGGAACGCTTTAAGGATAGCTTGTTTTATCCACTTCAACGCTATCGTTATTTCACTTATCAGTTTACGTAAGCCATTGACAATTGCACCACTGATATCACCGAATACTAACCCTGCCATAATTTAATATATGCAACTGAGAATAAAAACATAGATGCATATGAGAATTATGGTACTTGGCAATAAGCCAAATATCTCTTTCGGAATTCAATTACAGTACCTGATTAAGGGATTAAAAGAAATGGGTAATGAAGTGTTGTTCGTAGACCACTTGGTAGACCCGAAAAAGAAACTAATAATTGCTAACAACTTTAAGCCTGAATTACTTTTAGTGTGGACATTCTTTCATGATACAGGACATCCTACCGCATCAGTTGAAGAAATAAAGAAAATTCAAAGTTTAAGTAAACCTATGATAGTAGGTTTTGAGGTATCAGATACAACAAGGTTAAGTGATAAGGCGTTCAAACTAATAGAAGACCTTAACCCCGACATACTATTAACACCATCAAGGTGGAGTAAAGACGGATTCGGTAAACTCCTTTGTCCTATTGAAGTGTTACCTCATGCATTATCGCCTACAATAGTACAGGGAAAATACATAAAAATGAACCATGTGGACTTAAATTACAAAGGATTCAAA
>Ga0080003_1001715_pt1 | contig 11118 bp, 13 predicted proteins | sample JossMetagenome_FD_69206 | JGI IMG/M metagenome (GOLD analysis project Ga0080003, IMG submission 69206) | Hot spring microbial communities from Joseph's Coat, Yellowstone National Park, USA - JC2_E (SPADES assembly) (version 2) | ecosystem: Environmental > Aquatic > Thermal springs > Hot (42-90C)... | reverse complement strand
TCCTATAAACAGGTACTTCCTCATACCTTGCTGGTATTACACTTATCAGTCCATATGACCTTGCACATTCGTGATTATATTCTGAATCATATCCCTTATCTCCTATTATATACTTGCTTTTCTTTATTATGAATTTAGGAACATTTTTCAATGCTTTAGGAAAATCCAATGAATCATGCCTAAAATTCAATCCTATTTTATATGATACTATTATCTGTAATTTTAATGCTGTAATTATGGTTGATTTCATGTATCTCCTTTTCTTTTTTAATCCAAATTCTTTTACCCTCTTGTCATAATAATGAGAATGATATTCAGTAGAGTAACCAGTCGAATCAATCCCGAGCATTTCATTTTCAAACATTTTTTTAAACATTGACAATGCCTTCCTGAATACGTATTCAAGACCTTTTACCTTCATTCTTTTCATAAATTTTTGAACTGTTGTAAAATGTGGAATGTATTCCAATGATAATTGTTCTACAATTGATGTATTGTAATCCAATAAAATTATAAGATCCCTATATGATGTATCAAAATATATCTTCAATGCTAATATTACAAACAATTGCCATTGTGTATAAATTTTCTTGGAAAACTTATTGGAATATTGAGGTATAGATCTTTTAGCAATCTTGTAAGCTAGATCAATAAATTTATAAATATCGTTGTTCATTTTAGATTGGAGGGTTTTAGTAGTCATATTTGGGTATGACATAAATACGACAAAACCCCTCCATTTTAAATAATTTTCTGAGGTTTTCTACAAGGCTTCCCTAATCCTCATTAATTTTATCGCTTTTATAATGAAAAAAATTAAAAATTTTAAATTGAATTAATAAAGTTTTTTATTATTTCCAATAGAGAATCTAATAAATATCCATATTGATCTTTAATTGTTTCTTTATTTTTCAAAAAGAATAATTCCCTTAATGATATCCATTGCATAAAAGAAAAAGAGGGGAAATATCCTCGAGCAATATAGGTATAACTTTTTTCAATTAAATAATAAGCTAATAAAACCCTAGAAAAATAAAACTTTCGAGAACTATTTAATTTGGTATCTCTGAGAAAAACATCTATGGGATCTTCATCTTTATAAGATTCCCATAAGGAAAGATCTTTATTGATTTCTTTTGAAACTATTTTTTTTATATTTGAAAGAGCAAACATTTTTTTAGTATTATCAATATCAATAAAAAGGTAAAATGAATCTAATAATGGAATTTCATAAATATATGTGATAAAGGCATGAGTTCTAAATGTTGATAAAAATGAATAATCACTTATAAATAACTGAAAAATACTTCTTAACATTGAATACTGTATATTTTCAGCAAAATATTCTATTTTTTCAGTAAAATCTTCCCCTACTATATCATGAATTAATGTTTTCATTATTTCATAACTATCTCTCTTAAAATTCAAAGCTATTACTCTTGAATTATCAAAATCGAAAAAATACTCATCTCCATATGATTGAGTAAATGGAATTTTTTTTAAAGTTTTTAAATTATATTTTTTGGCAATGCCTTTTTTATTTTGTTGATAAATTGGCATTTTAATATTAATAGATAAATTATTTCTTAAAATCTCCTTTATATATTCATAATTCCTTTCAATAATTAATGAATATGAAAAAAAAGAGTGGACCAATTCTGAAATTTTAGGTGTCTTATATAATGATCTGCCTGCTATAACTGCATCTAATTGTAAAATATCTAAAATATATTGTTCATTTTTATTAATCCAATACACAATTTTTTTCTCAGCTTCCATACATAAGTATGATATAATCCTATATTTTAATTTATTGATATAGAATTTTTAATTTTTGGTAAGAAAAGGTAAAAAAGTTTATATAACTCTATAATAATATAGGTTAATAAAAAAATAAGGAAGTTGAGGAGGTTAAAAAATGAAAAATGAAAGCGTAATATTCATACAACTGGACGAAAAAACAAAAAGAATACTTAAAGCAAAAGCGTCTTCTATGGGTATGAGCTTAAAAGCACTTATGATTTCTGGGGCCCTCCAATATGGAAAAAATGAAAACTTTGATCAAAAAGGAGAATAAAAAATGATAGACCTAAGACCTCTTAAAAAAATTGCAGAAACTAAAGGGGGATTATTTAAGGATATTCTTTCAAGAGAACCTGATTTTATTTCGGAAATAGAATACATTGCTAAAATCTCCATTCTCCTTGAAATACTGGATAACGAAAAATGATCTTTTAAGAGAAAAAAATGAAAATAAAATATCTAAAAGAATACGACAAACAAAGGATAGGAATAAGGACAAAATCAAAAAGGAGAGTGATGTTTGGAGTTATGAATGTAGACTTAAAGAAAAATTTGATAACCTTCAAAACAGACGACGATGAAATAATTCTTTTACCATCAGAGATCATGGAAATCAAGTTCAATGAAAAACAAGATAAACTAAAGGAGGAGGAAAAATGAGATCTTCCTCCCTTTGTAAAACACATACACACATCTATGCAATAAAAATTAATACACAGACATATTTTAAGTTTTCCCTTAAAATACCACTTGTTAAGAACTTTGTTATCAAAAGTATACATCTTTATACCAAAAAATGCAATAAACTATGTGTTTTTATATGGTATATGATGAATTTGAATTACAAAAGTATATACTTTATACATATAAAGGGGGTATTCTGATATGGTAAATTTTTCTAATATTCCTGAATATTTGAAAAACAAAACAATATGGGTTTTACACAATGAAAAAAAAGAACCTTTACAAACAAATGGACTACTTGCTTCAAGCACTGACCCAGATACATGGAATACTCTTGATAACGTAAAAAAAGCATTAGAAAATCCAAAAAATAAAAATTTCACGGGTATTGGCTTTTGTTTAGACGGCACAATTTCAGGCATAGACTTAGACCATTGTATTGATGATAACGGAAATATTGATGACTGGGCATCATACATAATTCAAGAAATTTCAAGAATTACAAATAATGAATTTTATATGGAAACTTCACCAAGTAAAAGAGGTTTCCATATTTATTTCCTAAATACTAAAAAAACAAAAAAATCATTAATTTTAGATATTAAAAATGAAAATGATAAACAATTAAATAACGAAGATGAAACAAATAAACATATTGAAATTTATACATATTCAAGGTATTTCACTTTTACTGGAAATGTTTATGATAACCATAATAAATTAACACAGATTGATATAGATGACATTAATGAAATTATAGAAAATTTCATTGAAAAATTCTTTGATAAATTTACTCCTAAAACATAGAAAAAAATAAATAACGATGAACTGGAAAGAACAAGAATAGAAAATAATGATATTGAACCCTCCATAACAATGCAAGAACTAGTAAATTATTATTCTATACCTTATTCTAATGCTTTTAATCAATTTAGGATGGTAGGTAAAGAATTCAGAGGAACCCATCCTATCCATGGATCCACAACCGGAAACAATTTTGCAATTAACTTTGAAAAAAACGTATGGTATTGTTTCAGACATGGTCATGGAGGAGGAATCAATAGTTTCATAGGAATGATGGAAAAAATAATTTCTTGTGAGGAATGGGAACATAACTATTTTGAAACACACACTGAAGCATTAGAAAAAATTAATAAAATCAAACAAGAGAATTTTGGAATTAAACTTAAACAAACTAAGGAAAAAGAAAAAGAGGAAAATGAAAATAAGGAAAAACCTGAAATAATTTATAGTTCAAAATTCAAATATCAAGGATTGTATTACAATGAAATTCAGACTGAAAAGGGCTATAAATTCATTGTTTTTGATGAAGATGGTAATATCATAAATACAAAAGATGAATTGGAAGTTTTTGATGAATCCCTAGGAAAAAAGATTATATTTAAACCTGCTCCTCAAATTACTGAAAGAAAATATATCAACTTAATAGAGGAATTTGGAGATCCTGATATTATCAAATTCCCTGGCTATCCCATTGAATTTGGAACTCCTTATGATCTATTTAAGGAAATTAGAGAATTTATACATAAATATGTAGAACTAAAACCCCTTGATGAAATTCTCTATACTTTCTATGTAATGGAATCCTCAGTATTTGATTTATTAAAAAAATTCACTTTCCCAATGATCCATATATTAGGGCCTCTTGGACATGGAAAAACAAGGACTCTTACTATTCTTAATTACCTTATACCATATTCCATTTATACCGATAATATTAAGGCCCCCGCTACAAAAAGGGTTTCTCAGTTATATGCACCAGTCTTATTAGTAGATGAAAAAGGGCAAATGGACGAAGACCTTAGGGTCGTCCTGAATGCTAGGTATAACAGAAATGCAGTAATTCTCAATGCGGACAAAGATATTCAGAGGGGGTTCTCTGGGGTTATTGCTTATAGGATTCCAGGTCCCATGATATTGGCGGGGAGAGAAGTTTTTAATGATCCAGCAATTGAATCAAAGTCTTTCCAAATAAATATGGACTTTGGACTTAAAAGAAAAGATATCCCTAGGGAATTAAAAGGAGAAATACTCGAGAATTTCTGGAGAGAGGCCAAGGAACTAAGGGCTAAACTTATGATGTTTAGAATCAAATATTTCAAGAAAATTAATGAAAAAATCAATGAAATACCTGAATGGCTAAAAGAATTTGAGGAAATAAAGGATCCTAGGCTTTATGAATTATTGGATTCCCTCTCTGACATACTCAATATCATACCTGAAATGAAAGAAGAGGTTATGCAAATATATGAGGAACAAATTAAACAAAATGTCCTTACTGAATCAAAAACCCCTGAGGGAATGGTAGCTAAAATGTTTTTGGATTTTGTTAGAGATGATATAGAGGGTAAGGAATTTGATAGTTCTGAATATGAAATAGAACCCATTAAAGATTATAAATTTAATGGGAAAGATTATAGAGGGATATTTTTAAAGGCTATGTATAGTGAACTGGGAGAAAACTATAAAACAAGGCTAGGAATGATTTTATCTCGGTTAGGAATAGAAACTCATAGAGTCAGGATCACTTATGAATATAATGATGTTAAAGAGGAGAAAAAAATAATAACAAAAAAACTTAGTTTTGCGAGGATCCCTGATCTTGAAAAATTACTCGAATTGTTTAAAAGGTATGATATAGAATATATAAATATGATAATAAATTTAAAGAAAATAGGCATTTCAGGATTTGACAAAGAAATTGACATTGATCAAGTGAAAAAAAGGCTGGACAATCTGGACGATTTAGACGAACTCAATATAGTATATAGATACGAGGGTGATTTTGAAAAATTTTCAGAATATTTTTCAAAAATTACAAATTCCCCTTATGCCCAAAATAGATCGTCCATTATATCCAGTTCGTCCATAAATAATATAAAAATTTTATTAGATTACACTGATAAAAAAATAAAAAGCTTAGGGAATACTGAGTCAAATAAAAAACTAAATGAGTATGATAATGGGGCAAACCAAAAAACTTTAAACCAAAAAGACCAAGATAAGTGTCAAGGGTCAGGTCAGGGGTCTAAAGAGGGAACCCCCATTGATGAATTTAGTAAAATTGAACAGGGATCCAGTGAAGGTAAAGGAGAAGAAAGCATTTCAGATTTACAGGACCTAAAGGATTACCATTATTTCAAGTCAGAAGATTATTTCTCTGATTCCTATTTCAATGATTTTGGTATTCAGAACATAGAACAAAAGCAATCTGGGTATATGCATTATTACAAAATCCCTTATTCAGAAATTTCAAAAGATAAATACCAAGAATATTCTAGCAGGTTTGCAACAAATAGTAAAGTTTTTGTCATAAATAAAAAAGAGTTTGATTCAATAGAGGGAAAGGAGGAAAAGGAGAAATGAAAGCAATAGAATGCCCATACTTTGAATTATGCGATGCCCCGATATGCCCATTAGATGAAAACAAGGAAAAAGCAATTTGGTATTCAGATGAGGCTATATGTAAAAACACTGAAAATTCAGGTCTTGATTTCATAATTACCCAGAAAAAGATAGCAAAGGTCAATAAAACCCATAGTGTCAAAGGCTATTTTACTTTTAAAATGCTAAACCAGAAAATAATTGTAAGATCTGGAATTCAAGGGATAAATGAGGATACCCCTGTTGAATCTTTATCCTTATTTGAAGAGAACTGGTCAAGGAGGCATAAACCGATTTCAAAAGAGGGGTTAGAAAAAATGAGGGTTAATATGAAGAAAGCAAGGGAGGTTCTTGAACCATGACTCCTTATTTCCATTGGTATTTTTCAGGCATACCCCTATCAGTAAGGGTAAAAATACCTATTTTCAGGTATACCCCTAAAAATATCCTATGGAAAGGAGGGTTATTTTTCAAAAATCAAACTCCTTTGTTAAAGGATAAAACAAAAAAGGAGGTTTTGAAAAAATGGTAGATGTGAATCAAAAAGCACAAATACAAGGAACACAGGCACAAGGAACGCAATCACAAGGTAAAGAGAAGAAAGAGAAAAGGCCCAGAATGTATGATACTTTAGCAATGATGACTACACAAGATAACGGGAGAAATATTCAGATCACTACAATTACAAATAACATAATCATTGGTAAACTTGTGAGAGTGAGTCCTTATGAACTTGAGGTAGAGGTAAAAGGCAGAGACGGGAAACCAGAGAACTTGATTGTCATGAAGCATTTTATAGCATATTTGAAATTTACACAATGAAAAAAATTTGAGAGATTTTGATTATGGCAATAGATATTGAGATAAGGGAAAAAATAGTGAATGAATATTTAAACGGGAAGAAGATAAGTGATATTGCTAAGGAATTTGATATTTCTAAACAATCAGTTTTAAACATACTAAAGGAAAAAGGAGTCTATGTCCAAAAATCTTTGAGTGAGATAATAGAGGCTCCCAATTTAGAATTAACTCAAAGATCGGAAGAAGAAGACAAAGGAATAACTAGTGAATCCTTGAACAAAAAAATAAAGGAATTGGAAGAGGAACTCGAGAAAAATAGGAAAAAGATTGATTTTTTGACCAATGAAAACGAAGATCTCTTATTAGAAAACGAGGATCTCAAAAAGAAATTAAACTCCTTGAAAAAGGAAAATGATGACTTGACTAGACAAATAAACTTTTTAGATGAGGAAAAGAAAAACCTAGAAAGTCAAGCAACATCTTTAAGAGATGAGAATAAAAAATTGAATTCAACAATAACCGATTTAACTTTAAAAAACACTAGACTTGTTAAAGATTACAATGACCTTTATTCCTCAGATAAGAAGAAATGGGGGAGGATAAGGAAATTAGAAAGAGATTCAGGGATAGAGATCATTATTATCTTTATTTTAGTTTTATTGATAATATTTTTCTATCTTTTTAAAATCTAATTTTGTTATTTTTCCTTTATTTTCCTTATTCTTTGTGAAATCTCCCTTTCTCCCTTACTCATGCGGGCACACCAAATTCCTCCTCTTCAACATGGTTATTTTTTTCATTAATAATAGGATTAGTCTATGATTAAGATTTTGACATTATATTTTTGAAATAATAATTATTTCAATGATAATATTATTTTTTTACTTTTTGGACTAGTCAAAAAATGAGAATAGGACTAAGAATTTGACATAGTCAAAAAATTCAAAATTAATCATTTCTCGAAAAAGGAATTTTTCGATAAGATCTCCCCTTTTTTTCGAGTTTTTCGATGTCTAAAAAGTGTCAAAAAATCAGTCTAGTCCTAAATTTTTTATAACTTGAAAAAACTTACACCATTTTACCCGATTTTTTACTTTTTGAATAGTTAAAAAATAGGATTATGACTAAAAATTTAACCACATCAAAAATTTTAAAATTAATCATTTCTACCCTTACAATATAAATATATATTAGTATATTTGAAAAGTTTGTAATTTTTTCCCTTTTTTTGAGTGTGTGTAAAAATTAAAATTTTTCAAAAATATATTATTGTAATTGTTTATTTGATTGATTTTTTAAAAACACAAGTATGTGGAAATAGGGCGATTTTTACACAAGGGAATTTTAAACTGCGGATCAAATTTCCATCGTATATTATGGGGTCTACTTTTTATTTTGCAATAATAAAAATTGCAATGTTCAAATATCAAAACAATTAAAAAATCAGTCTAGTTATGAATTTTTAATTTATTCATTTTCCTTTTGATTAAGATAATTGTTATTTTTTGACAAAAAAAGGATAAGTTAAAAAATTGTCAAATTCTTAATATTCTCCTTGTTCCCCATAACATAACATTAGGTAAAAAATAGTAAAAAAAGTGTAAAAAACCCTGTTCTATATTCATTTTTTGACGGAATCATACCAATAAATATAGAAAGCATTTATAGAAAGAGATCCTAGAAAATACTGATTTTTTGACTGAAAGATAGAAAAACATCAATACATAATATAATAATTAAATGTGGTCTGTATTTTTTGAAAAATTAATGTTAACATATTAACATTTAAGTAATCAAAAGATAGTTATTTACGTAATATTCAAAAATTTAAGTTTGTGTTGATGTTGATGATGATGAGGAGGCGGAGGCGGAGAAAAAGGACAATATAATTAATTATCATGGTTTTGAGTAAATATTCAAAAATTTAAGATTGCTGTCGACGACGACGTCGACGTCGACAAAAAGAAAAAGGACAATATAATTAATTAACATGGATTTGAGTAGATATTCAAAAATTTAAGTGTGTTGGTGGTGGTGGAGGTGGAGGACTATATAATTAATTATCATGGTGTGTGAGTTTTATTAATGGATCCGTAAAAATATTGTTTTTATATGATATGAATGTGATATAGCAGAAGAAGAAGTAGAAGAAGAATAAAGGACTATATAATTAATTATCATGACTTTGAATTCATATTAATTGATCAATGTATTTAAATCATATAAGGAGGAGGGGGAAGGGGAGGGAGAAAAGATAAAGGACAATATAATTAATTATCATGGATCGGGGATCTATTAATAATAACAATAATAATACAAAAAAGGACTATATAATTAGTTATCATGGTTTTTGGAGTTTTATTGATACTAATACTAATACTACTACTAAAAAGGACTATATAATTAGTTATCATGGTTTTTATCAAAAAAGCAATTTGTTTTTATTTATCATGCTTATAAAAAACATATAAGGCATTTTAAAAATAAGGCACGAGTAAAAACATGTTTTCATTTACATAATAGCGTAATTTTGAATAAAAAGGCTATATCAAAAACGAGTTATAGACTTGTTTTTCTTAAATTTCATATTTTAATTAATTCAAACAATATGTTATAATTTTTTTAAAGTAAAAGAATAAAAGATATTTAAATTTGTAAATAATGACAATCATTATGAAAACTTTTTTTGAAAAACTCGGGAAAGCATAAAGTTGACAAAATATACATTTTGTCAATCATTTTATCACGGATCCCTAAGGGTATTTATATACCTTAAAAGAAAATTTCTATGGTAAAAAGATAGAAAGATATTTAAATAAGTAAGTAATGACAATTAATTATGAATAATATTGCGCCAATACCTAAAAATTGGAAGATCCAAAGTACCCAAAGGAAAATACCCATCGAATTTTTTAGTGATGATGAAATTTTCAAAATGCAAGAATACATTGAAAATAAGATCAAGGAAAATAAAAAGAGGGCTAATTATCATAAAAAATATTTATTGTTATTCAAAACAATGTTATGGACCGGGGCTAGGATCGACGAGGTCCTCACATTAAGACCTATAGATATACATTTAGATATAAATACTATAGACCTCGTAACCCTAAAAAAGAAAAAGGCATCAATGAGAACTATTCCATTGCATAGAGATCTAAAAGATGCTATTATGTCTTATTTTATTGAATTCCATATCGATGTTAAATCTCAAGATAAACTATTCCCCATGACTAGACAGGCAGTAGATCTATACCTTAAAAGGATGCAAAAACAATTAGGCTTCAGAATTCATGCACACAAGTTTAGGCATACTTTTGGAGTTAAGGCTATCCTTAACCATGTTCCTTTGTCAGTTTTACAGGAATGGCTTGGACATTCGAGCATATTCACAACAAGCATTTACACTCAAATTACTGGCATGGATACGAGCCAGTTTATGAATCAAATACAATAAAAAGAGATTAAAGAGGGTGATAAAATGATGGAAAATCAAGAACAAAAATCTGTGTGTGAAACACAAGGTAATAAATTTAAAAGTGAAGACTATATATTAAATATAAACCAAAAAAATCAATTTTATCTAAAGAAAATATTTGATGAAGAAACGCTCATAAATTTTAACAACGAAGTTAAAAAAATACAGTATGATAATATCAAAACTGGCATTGAGAAATATTCAATTCTGTACGAACGATATATAAAGGAAACTTATAGGAAGCAAACATATCCTAATTATGATAAACAATTTTCTGAAAATGTTTTAAATGGCAAATTAAACTTAGTCTTTGGCGATTCCTTAGAATTATTAAAAAAATTACCTTCAGAATCCATTCAGGTAATGGTAACTTCTCCTCCATATTATAATGCCAGAGAATATAGCAAGTGGAATAACCTTGATGAGTACTTAGATAATATGAAGGAAATAATAAAAGAATGTTATAGAGTTTTAGATAACCATAGAGCTTTTTTATTTAATGTTGGTGATATTTTTGATAATCCAAATAAGTTAACTAGATCAACATGGGGTAAAGAAAGGATTCCTTTAGGAGCTTATTTTCTTAATATTTTTGAAGAATCTGGGTTTAAATTTGTTGATGATATCATATGGGATAAAGGAGAAGTCCAAAGTTCAAGGCATAAGAACTCATTTAGGCCCTACCCACTTTATCAATACCCAATAAATAGCTATGAACACATTTTTGTTTTTATGAAACACAGGTTAGATAAATATAGGTATCCCTGTCCTATATGTGGGAGCTTGAAAGTCAATGGAAATACACAATCAGAACCTGGCGTCCAATCTTGGGAGTGCAAGAATTATGATTGTTTTGAAAGAAGTAAATCTAATAGAGGTAAAAGATTTTCTTTAATATCAAATATTAAACAAAGAAATCAAAATGAAGAGAATGAAATAGATGAAGA
>Ga0080003_1001713_pt1 | contig 11121 bp, 13 predicted proteins | sample JossMetagenome_FD_69206 | JGI IMG/M metagenome (GOLD analysis project Ga0080003, IMG submission 69206) | Hot spring microbial communities from Joseph's Coat, Yellowstone National Park, USA - JC2_E (SPADES assembly) (version 2) | ecosystem: Environmental > Aquatic > Thermal springs > Hot (42-90C)... | reverse complement strand
AAAGCAGGGTAATCAGTGATTTGAACCATAAGGTATCAAGGAAAATTGTTGATATAGCGATACAGCAGAACACAGTAATAAAGCTCGAAAAACTTGATGGTATAAGGAACAATAGGAAGCACACCAGATCATTCAACTATTATCTGAATTCATGGTCCTTCTATCAGCTTCAGAAATTCATTGAATACAAGGCGAAATTAAATGGTATTCCCATAACCTATGTTGAGCCGAAAAACACATCGAAAGAGTGTTTTTAGCTATAAGGTCATTAATTGTACCAGCTAATAACATAGACGTCGAGACCCTGGCCCCCTACGTACGTGATAAGATGATAATAATAGATATACTGATACTCACGAGATTAAAAAACCGACAAGGATGATGAAAGAAGATAAATTTGACATGGCTGCAATTATGAGGGAAGTTTTTAACATTTTTGAAAGGAAGATCAATGAGATTAGACAAGCGTTAAATGTTGCAAGTAGGGAAGACGCTTTAAAATACTTCATCACATTAGGATATTCAATAGTCTCAGAAATAGCTTCAAAATACGGAATAAAACTTCCTGAACCTTAGACTCCAGGGTTCAATGAAAGCGATGACGACTTTAATGAAGTAGTAAAAGGAGCATTCGTGCAGTTCATCAACGAAAAGAAGCGGAACATAATTAAGACCTCTGATAGGGATCATGTAGATGTAATAGACCCCACTGACCCTGAATCTGCTCTACAAAACTACTGATTCTTCATCAGCACTAAACACTCAACTATAGTCTTCAATATATCATTATTAACGGAATATTCAATAGAGCTCACAAGGAAATACGGCCTTCCTAAACTATCGTGGAGAAGGATTTCAGAAATTTGGGAGTCAAGAGGACTAAGCTAACCAGATACGGTCCAACTCTTAATAACGTATTTGAGTATCAATTCAAGGATAACAAAGAAACGTATTGCAAATCTCTAGATATGAAAGAGGTTAAAGAGGAAGATATAGAGTACTGTAAGGAGTATGGGTATTACGACACTGAGAATAAAATATTCAGGGTATTTAATGACAATGAAACGACGTCGGGCCATTGGATTCCTAGCTAATTCTATCGATAATTTTTCTCAATTTTGTAATAAATATTCTAACTTCCGTTAAACCCCCAGTTTAATCCAAAATATTTGAATATATAAAGATAAACATATACTGTTTGTATTGTTGATATGTACAAAAACTGACCATTTTTACTCTTAATAATATAAATATTTCATTGAATTTTCAAATACAGGGTAACGTATCTAATTTTCAACTTTATACAGTAAAAAGTTTCTAAAAGACGTTACATACGTTAGCCCTTATTTTCTTTCAATTATATATAAAGATTAGATTAACGTATGTAACGGGGGGTACCCATCTCTGCAAATTTTTGAGTAAGTCGGGGGTAGGGGGTATCTTTATACAGCCTTACATACGTTACATAAGCCTTACATACGCTACCTTTGGCCGAGTGTAGTCCAAAATTCAATTTTGTAAAGTAAACTGGGGAGTTTATACAATTATTCTCACGTCGTAGATTTAACGTTAGGATCCAACCTCATTCTTTGCTCAATTTTTTTAAAATTGGATGAGAAGAAAGTTTAAAATTACAGAATCAGAGATATATATCAGCGGGTTCAGCGGGCCACGCTTTCATCACCGCTCAGAGTGGCCCTCGGGGGAGGGTCACTCACCCCGCTTCATCACCCATTTCTAGTTCCGTATAACACATTTAAAAACTTTTCTGTTTCTATCTTTATCTTTTTATTATCTTTATATGAATATTATAACAGTTTTTTTATTTTATTATTTTCTATACTTTAAGATAAACTAACTATCTTTTCTTTAATAACTTAAGAGATAAACTATTTTTCATGTTACTACTTTTTTGCATATGAAACTAAATTTTGCAAGATATTATCATCTTCATAGAGAACTAGTATATTGATGCTCTTTTTAGAGAACGGTTATTCATTATTATATTATATTATGTTAGCACTTCATCACCGCCCTAGGCACGCCCTCCTTCTTTTTCCCTTCATTGGTCCCCCAGTTTTTTGAAGTTAGAAAAGCAGCTTAGCAGTATCTGAGATAAGTTAAGCAGTCCTAGAAAACTCAAGGACTACTGGAGTTGGAGGATGAGGGAGGCTAGGCTAACGGTTAAGGGTGATAAGGTTTTCCTAAAAGTTGTTTTTAAGAAGCCAAGGGAGAAGGTTGAACCTAAGTCAAGTATTGCTGTTGATATTAACATGAGCGAGATTGTAGTGGGAAAAGATAACAAGAACTACGTTAGGATTCCAACTCGCCTTGATGAGGTTCACCACTGGAAGTCTTTAGCTGAAAGCCTACAAGGGGAGTACCCAAGGAGGTGGACGGAGAATAAGAGGATCCTCACAGGATTCACTCCTTCCATCTAAAGGCTAAGAAGGTCATGGAGGATTTTGCTAGGAAAGTGGGGAAGCGAGTTGTTGAAATTGCAAGAATAATGGGTGCTAACCTTATCAAATTGGAGAACCTAAGGAACCTCATCAAGAATGTGGATAGACTGCCAAGAGAGTTTAGGGATAAGCTTTATTTAATGCAGTACCGTCGTTTGCAGTATTGGATTTCCTGGCGAGCAAGGAAACACGGAATGGTTATTGAGTTTGTTAATCCCAGTTATTCTTCAGTCTCATGTCCGAAATGTGGGCAAAAAATGAGGGAGGTTTCCCATCGCTGGTTTAAATGTTCTTGTGGTTATGAAAACGATCGTGACGTTATTATAATCACGAATCTTAATGGGAGGGAGTCTCTGACCCTCTCGACTGCCCCTCAAATGAGAGATGTAAGAGCGGATCGATGAGGGGAACCCTCGCTGGCGGGGAGGAAGTCAGAATACAAGTAAGCTTTATAATTTCCTCCATGATTATTGTATAATGAACAACCAAAAACCTGTAGAGATTAACAAAAGCAAAACCAAGAGCAAACTTTCGACTTTAGATCTATTTTTCCTATCCTTTGGAGGTCAAGCTCCTTTTATTTCTCTACTAACCTTCGGTACAGTGATGATATCGTTAGTTGGAACTCAGGGAGCTTTCGCAATGTTAATTGCAACTGCAGTCGTTGCATTAAACGGAATAGTAGTAAATAGGCTGAGCAGCAGGTTTAAAAGAGGAGGAGGTTATTATACTTACGCATATTATGCATTGACTGAAAGACTTGGCACTAGCACTGGATGGGTTTATTTAGCTTATGCGTTGTCTTACGGGGGTACCTTATTGGCCGGCGGAGCTTACGTACTTTACTCCATACTGAAAATATTGCCTTTTACTCCTGCTATGTTGCTTAATCAATGGTTATTAGCATTAGTAGTTAGCGGACTAGCCTCGGCACTAGTAATTGCAGGAGTTAAGGCTTCGGCAAAATACGCAATGGTAATGTCAACAGCAGAAATGATAGCCTTAATTGCCTTGTCAGTGTTCTTCTTGAGAGACTCAGGGTGGCATTTTTATAACCCTTTCACTGGTAATCTCTCTCCTTTACTTTTTGAGGCTGTAGTTTTCGGTCTAGGAATTCCTACAGGCTATGGTTCGATAGCACCGTTAGGTTATGATGCCTCATCAAAGAGTATAGGAAAAGTTGCAGTTACGGTAGTATTTTACGGAGGTCTACTTGCGTCTTTCTTCTTTTACTCCTTAGGAGCGTTAAACTTTACAGGAAATTTAGTTCAGTACTTATTGAGTGACTTCGGAATAGTTGGTGCAATAATCCTAGGTTTTATAGCATTAAATGACGGAACTCTAGGCGGGATGGCCTATATTCTAGCAAATTCGAGAACTTTAAAGGCTATGTCTGAAGATAAGGTATTTCCTTCAATTCTGGCTAAGGATGTAAGAGGAAAGCCCTTATTCGCTGAAATATTGATAGCAGGAATATTCACTTCTGCAGTGGTAGCACTTACGAACTTTATGGGATTATATGGAGTTTTCGTCATACTAGGAGGTTTGGCGGGTATATTTAACTTATTCATACATTCTTCAGCAAATTTATCCTTAGTAAGGATTACCGTAAAGAGAGCTAAGAAACACTGGTGGGAATTAAGTATAGGAATATTAGCAACTTTAGTTAGCATTGCAGTGCTTATATACTCATTCACGGGATTCTCTCCAATAATGATAAATATCTTCTTGGGCTGGATACTCCTAGGTTTCTTCTACCTGGAAATTAAGGAGATGCTATCGTCAACAGAAGGTTAACAGACTTTTACAAATGAGTCATTTTATTACAAACGGTAATAATTATCTACTTCAACGAGTAAAAAAAAGTGGAAAAATCTTTATTTTTTCCTACTAAGTATTATTCATATTAGTTAAATTAGATAAAAAAGGTGGACTTTATTTACCCAAAGAAATTAGGAATAAATTTAATGTAGATGAGTTTTACATTTCTGTAGTGCCAGAAGGAACTCTATTAGTTCCTAGAATAAGCAGGGTTTTAGGCCCTAAATTAGCAGCTAAGGCTATAGGACCCTGTAGTAGGTCCTAAAGCAGTTAGTATTTAGAAAGCTCCAGAGCTGTATAAATTTGAAATATAGGCAGGGAAAGCAGTTAGGTTAATTAGGGTTTGGGTTAAGGGCGTTAGCCCTTATACAGCGGGAATGGAAGTTAGGCAATATCTCCTTGAGATATTGCCGTCAAAGAAGCGAAAGCCTAAGAAAGGCCAAAGGAAACTATATCTGGTGCCCCTTATAGAAAATAAATGTAAAAATGTAGTAATTCTAGATAAGGAGAATTATGTTAAGGGAATAAGGATAAAGAGAGTTAAGGATTAGCGCAGTTGTTTAGTAAGAGAGTTTAGAATTATATAGAGGTTAGAAGGGTTAGTTGCTAGTAAGGTAAAATAGGACCCTGGAACTGAGGTGGTTATAATAGTTAAGCTATAGGACCGTGTGGTTAAAAGGGTTAGAAAGGACCCTGGGCAAAAAGAAGAGCAATAAGAAAGTAGTGGTTTGCTAAAAAGCTGGAAGCAAAGCAGATAGAAGTACTTAGGAAAAACAAAGTTAGAGCTGCAAAGCAGAGAGTAAGCAAAGATAGAGTTTAGAAGCAGAGAAGAGAGTAAGTAGTAAGCAGTGCAGATTAAGCAAAAAGTAGAGTAAGCGGAAGAATAAGAAAAGCTAGTTAGAAAGAAGCGAAGCAAAGATAATAGTTAGAGTAAGCAAAGGCTGAATTGTTAGAAGTGAAGTTAGCAGCAGAATTAGAAAAGCATATTTGAGTTAGGTAGACAGAAAGCAAGGCTGTTAGAGTATAAGTTAGTTGAATAGCTGCTTAGTAAGAAAGGAAGTTAGTAGAAAGAGAGTTTGAAGTTAAAGCAGCAGAAAAGAAGAGTATGGCAAAGTGAAAGTTAGAGAGAATAGTTAGAGTAAGCAAAGAAAGTAGAGGTGTTTGTTAGAAAGAAAAAGTCGCAGTTAGAGAGTCTGGCGATAAGCCAGAAATTGGGTATAGAATTTTAGAAAGAAGTTAGTTAAAAAATTAGAGAATGGGAGGTATAGAGATGAAATCCATGCAATGCCCTGGCAAATATATACAATAACGTAGAAATAATATACAGTAACGTAGCCTTAGTATCATTCTAGCTAGCAATAATATATTTGATTAAGCTATTCCAAACCTTGAGAGGGTTTTTAAATGTTTGCTATTATTAGAGTGAGTAGAGTTGAGTGAACAAAACTCTCCTAATCAATTAAATAATAATTTAGGAGGAGAAAAAAGAGAAGAAAGTAAAGCAGAGGAAAAGAAAACTGAGAAAAAGAGAATAGTCTCTAAAAAGAGTAAGGAGAAGGATGATTCTTATGTTTTAATAATGCCTGAGAAAGTTAGATCGTTAAGTGCTAAAATTGCTAATAGGATAGTTGAAATTTTGAGAGAAGAACCTATGATAAGCGAAAAAGAGATAATATTGAAGTTGATAGCAAGAGACAACGAAATTAAAGAATACTTTACAAAGACTCAGGATATATCTTACATAAGATATATTGTTTGGAGCTTAGTGAAGAAAAAAGTAATATTGAAAGCTAAAATCCTAGGAGATGATAAGCATGTATACTTCTTTTTGCCGGAGCAAATAGATAGCTTGAAGGAAAAAATCATAAGGGCTCCAAAGAAATCTTCTGAATGAGGCCTAAACTTGTCTTGACCTTAAGGTAACCGTATTCAATTTTTGCTTCTACTATTAGGTCCTTGAGCCCCTCTAAATCTATTAGGTCCTTCTTGCTTATCTTGTAGTCTTTATCTCCAGTTTTTACTATTACCTTGTCGTTTACCTCGTCCAACACTTGGAACTCTAACTGCCCTATCTTGAGTAAACTCCCCAGTTTACTGTTAGCATTATTGGCAGCAGCTCCTTGGGCTGCTATTTCTTGTTGAGCTGTACTTTCGAGCTTCTGTGTAACCCCAATTCCCTCCTTTGCCTTCCGTATTTCTTCCTGATTCTGTTTTTGCTCTCTGGTCTTTAGTGCAAATATCTTAACTTTTTGTTTGTATTCTTGAGGGATAGAATTATCGGCTAAGAAGCTATCGTAGATCTCTTTCAATTTCTTTAATTTATCTTCAGAAGTCCACAGATGAATTTCTTTGAACAGATCCTTTATTACGATATACTTTTGCATGTTTCTCTTGACTTGCTCGGGGTGAACTTCTATCTCATTTGAACTTTCAATTTCAATTGCGATTGCTTCGTCATAGTGCGGCCTAAATGTGCTTCTATCGATCACAAAAGCAACTAGGTCTGGCCTAATATCTCCTTCCTGCTTCCCTCTCGTTACAGTATAGCCTTGAGATATATACTTTACCATTACCTTCATGGCTATTTTACGACCTTCATTATTCTCAACAATTCCCTTCAAATTGAATAGTCCGCGGTTATACCGCAGTTTCAACTTATTCCCAACCTTCTCTATAGTTACATACCCATCCTTTTGGAGTGTAGCTATGACTTCCCTCACCCTCTCCCTGTCTAACCCTAAGTCCTTCAGGAGGTCTGCTTGGAACGCTGTGTGCTCATTGGATTTCCATATATAATATAGGATATACTGCTCCAACGGCTTAGGTACTTCACAATACTTTAACACGGGATTAAGCATTGTCTTAGAGTCTTTCTTTTGCACGACAGGAAGGAACGTTTTAGCAGTCTTTGCAGCTAATTGTTTAGCAGTTTCTTCATTACCAAGCTTATCTACTTTCTCTACTAGTATTTTCACTGGAGCTGTCTTCTCACCTGGACGGCCTCTTAGAAATGCTACTGCTTCACCTACAGACAAATTAGGGACTACTTCTTGAAGCTCATCAGAGAACGCTTTATCTAGTTTTACTGCTAGTTCTTGTCCACGTGGGCTGCTTTGCGCTAAGATGAATTTCACATTAGTATTACTGAGGACATGTTCTAAGACCCCAGCCTCCTCTAGCTGTGCTAGATTCTGATTAGCCATTATCAAATGCATCCCATATTTCCTAGCCTCGGCGAGGATCTCCCTGACGTAAGGCAAATGTGCTACGTTTTGGAACTCATCGATGTAAGTCAGAATAGGCATTCTGTCATTCGATCTGAGCGACCTCTGCAATACCCAATAGAAGAGGGAAGTTATTATTGAAGCTTGGACTAAGTAAGATGGAATTTCCCCTAATTTTCCCTTATTAACATCAAATAAGATAAGTGCATTATCCTGGAGTATCTCTTCCCAATTGATAGTAGAAGAACTTGTTACTGCATTCAACACTCTGTTCTCTACGAATGGTTTAAGTCTAGATAAAAGCGAGATAAATGACTGAGCGGGCATTTGTTGTAACGCTTCGACTTCCTTCTCGAATATCTCGTCATTTGTGTCTAGATCTAACTCTTCGTTCCTTAGTGCTAAAACTAATTCATATATATCTGATAACGTGGGATTATCTGTCTTTTCGTAAAGTTTACTCAGTAATACTTGGAATATGTATTTCACATTGACCGCGGTTTCAACTAATCCTAGTAGCTTTTCTAAAATTGCTAATGAAATTGAAACTCCTAGGCTGATATTATCTTTTCTGTCATCATAAACCCTGGGGAGTTGGAGAGGATTCACGGAGAAGTTGGGAATCGAAGCGTCAAAGTAATAGTTTGCATAAACGCTCAAATCTCTAGCTAGGTCGTGGTTAGGGTCTATGACTACCTGGGCTTTTTTCTTATTTGTTAGTTTTTTCAGTTCAACTACTAGCTTAGCGATCGTAGTCGATTTCCCGCTTCCAGTAGCCCCCACAATATATACGTGTCTGAAGAAGTCTTCTAAATCGAGTTTGAATGGTGTTCCGTCCTCTAAATGTCCTACTAAAATATCATTCCGTTCAACGCTTACAGTAGGCAACTGAGCACTTCTAGTGAATCGAATTTTGACGATCGACGGGTCGGGCACGATGATTAGATAAGCTAAGTTCGGCTTAGGTAAATGGATCCACTTTTTCTCGTTCAATCGGGCTTGAATGAGGCCCAATTTCGGCGGGGTGTTGAGGATCTTCAGGATAGATTTTGGGGATTGATTGAAAAGCGGGATCTCAAAGCTGAGACTCAGCGAGCTGTAGGCTTGCAACGTTTTTGCGGTCAATTTCAACCTACTCCGGTCGTCGTCAAACAAGTATAACTTGATGAGGTATAGGGGTTCTTTCAGCTTATCCCTCAATTGCTGAACCATTTGCTTATGTTTTTCACTGTCTTGAGTCGCCCACTTCTGGACTTTATTTAATCTCCAATAGTGAATTTCCCTTAATGTAGGTTCTAGTTTCACCCACGCGAAGAGGGCTTGTCCTAGTTCTAACGAGGATAGAAAACTATGTAGGTCGTTAAATTCGTGAACTTCGTAAAACTCCATTTCTCTTTTCAATTTAACTTCTGCAAAATATTTGAAGTCGTGAGGAATCTCTACGTTTCTCACTTCAAAATATTGTTTAAGGACTGGTGCAGTAACAGGAGTCTTTACGTAAAAGTGGAGTAATTTCTCGTCTCTGAAGTACATTACAGCAAAGGTGTTTCCAAATATCCTAGTTACGTCATTATACTTAATATCAATTTTTGGATAGAACTCGTAACTCTTGAAGTCAGATTATCCTTCCCAAACATCCCATCACCTTAAGGAGAATTTTCAATTTTTTATCTTCTACATTTTCAATTAAATAGAATGGATAATCTGTCAGCGGATCAACATCAATATCCCTGCTACCAGAAGCCCTATCCCTATTATCCCTACTATTCTGTTTACTGTTTCTTCTCTCATCCATTCACCCCACCTTTGAGAGTATAAGCATTAGTATGATGAATATCCAGCCTGCAGCTATAGCGTATCCCAGAATTTTCTTGAAAGAAGTGGCTAAGGTCAGAATAATATATACTGCGCTCAGAGGTATTAGCCATGAAATCAATATTGCGTATTGGCTAGCAATTGTAGGATCTTGTTGAAATATCGTAATCTGTAGTATGTGCGCTATTATCTGCACTATGAAATTGTATACTTCGTAAGTCCAGTGCGCTACTTCAATAAAAGTGTTTTGACTTACATGAGGAGGAGGGATTGTAGTTTCGTTTGTCTGAATTTCTCCCACCGGTTAGAGCTTTGAGATCTTTTTAAATCTTAGCGCATCTTTTCCCGAATTATATACAATAATTCTCCTATTGATATTCCTAATCCTAAACTAAATAACGCCATTATCGCTACACTCTCAGTAAGTGAAAGTACTTCATTTTTTAGTAAAATCCTGAAAAATGCTGGAAACGTGATAAAAGATATTGCAAATCCGCCCCCTATAACCCCGTAATCAAATATATGACTTATAGGTTTTTCCTTTTCTTCCTTCTTTTTTACTTTATGTTTTTTTACTTTATGTTGTTTAGTCTTCTTTTCTTCTCCGCCTAGCATATAGTCTATCATGCCCACGATCTTTGCTTCCATTTTCACCGACTTTGTAGGATAGAACGCCAACAGAGCTGCTGCAAGTATTAATAATACTCCTAAAATTTCACCTCCTATCTTACCCGAAGTGAATAGTGCATAATCTAACAGTCCTACTCCTCCCACGTATAGCAAATGTCTAAGCGTCAGAAATGAGAGCACTTGTTCGTTTAAGAGCGAAGGATCGTCCAGAGTGTCTACCTCCATCATCCTTGCAGAAAAGCTCTTCCTCATTCATTCCACCTCCTTCTTCCTTACGTTTTCCAAGAACAGTTCCTCCTCTATCTTGTCTATTAACAAGAGCTTTGCCATGTCGTTAATTGAAATTTCCCTGCTCTTTGCAAGCCTTTGCAGTGCTTCGTAATAGTTGTCCGGTAATTTGAATTTAATTTCGTTCTTCTCACTCACTGCTTATTGCACCTATAGGAGACGTCGAGAATACATCTAACTCTTCCCTTGTCGGCAGTATGTGTATAGCCATTTTGTAATCGCCGCTCGTAGTCTTCATCCTGAGATATCCCTCTCCAGGGTTTGCCTTCCTTAAATATTCAAACTCCCAGTCAGAGAGCTTGTATATGTCCTTCAATATGTCTTTGGAGCTGTCGTCGTGGTGCAGTAATATTGTAGTCGCTGCCTGTTCTAAAATCGATCTGCCTTCCTGTGACTCTGCTAAATCCGTAACCCTCTGCGATATGTATACAAATATTAGCCCGTACTTCCTACCTCTCCTTGCAACATTTTCAAATAGCGTTAGTACTGTCGGGTTCTTACTGAACCTCCACGCTTCATCAACAAATATTATACCTCCTTGTTTCAAACCCTCTAAGGTTAGCTACAAACAAAAGGATAAAGAAAGGTTTGCTTCCCTTGGATTATGAGTTTCAAACCCTCTAAGGTTAGCTACAAACGCTTGATAATTTGGATACGTATCCAACTAATCGCAGGTTTCAAACCCTCTAAGGTTAGCTACAAAATCCCAGTTATGATCACGTCAGCTCTGAGGTTGATAGACAGTTTCAAACCCTCTAAGGTTAGCTACAAACGGTTACTGCTGCTATGTGTTTTCCTCGTTAAAAACTTTTCCACTGTGTCGGCAGTGACTCCTCCTCATAAACCCTCCTTTCACTGCCGAATTTTTATCATTTAATTCT
>Ga0080003_1001711_pt1 | contig 11123 bp, 13 predicted proteins | sample JossMetagenome_FD_69206 | JGI IMG/M metagenome (GOLD analysis project Ga0080003, IMG submission 69206) | Hot spring microbial communities from Joseph's Coat, Yellowstone National Park, USA - JC2_E (SPADES assembly) (version 2) | ecosystem: Environmental > Aquatic > Thermal springs > Hot (42-90C)... | reverse complement strand
AAGTCTCAAAGCTAAGATGGACATTATAAATGGCCAATCTCATGCTTATTCGCTGTTCGATTATAATAAGAATGATCTTCTAAATCTCGCTAATGATGTTAATATGATAAATTATGTTTCAGTATTAAATAAGCTTAAGCATATCTCGATAATATATAATGATGGAATAAATTTAATAAGTCCCAATAATCAATGAATCTAGGCTTAATATTTATAATGGTGATTAAGGATGCGTATTGCATTAATTCATGATAGTTTAAACGCCTACGGTGGTGCAGAGAGACTTGCGCTTGCCTTTGCTAAGGCATTGAAGGAGGGTGGGCATTCAGTGGATTTATACGTGATGGAGGGGACTATGTGGGATAGAGTTGAGAAGCTAACCTCGTACAACCATAGTGTGGTCGATAATGAGTACGTGTTGCCCTCTTATGGAATTGTATCCTCTATATATGGTAGATTCCTGAGTTGGCTTTCGAGGGATGTTATAGGGATTCATGATGTTAGGAGACGTAGGTATGATGTTGTTGTTGCAACTAGGCAGATCCTTGTACCCACATTTGTTGATGTTCTTTACATGCATTTTCCTGATTTCGTACCTGGGTTCGAGTACTTGTACTACCCAGATAGGTACATGTACAATACGGCATTAAGGATATATTCAAGGCCTGCGGAACTATTGAGCAGATTGTTAATATCGTTGTTTAAAAACATGGAGTATAAACCGATGATTCTCACTAACTCCAAGTTTAGCGCATCAATGATGAGTAGGTTCCTAGGAGTTAATGGGTTAGTTGTTTATCCACCTGTTAATGTGGAGGAGTATTTACCATTATCGCGAAATAGGGATAGGGATAATATTATCTTGGTGATAGGTAGGATAGAGCCGGCTAAAAACACCGCCTTAGTGCCGTTTATCGCGGAGAAGGTTAAGAATGGTAGATTCGTGATAATAGGTTCAATTGAGTCATACGGTTACTATAAGCACATTGTTAGGCTAATTAAGTCCCTCAAGGTTGAGGATAGGGTTAGGATTTTACCTAATGCCAGCGAGTGGCAGAAAATCGAACTCTTAAGAAGGGCAAAAGTGTACCTGCATCCAATGAAATACGAGCACTTCGGCATCTCCGTAGTTGAGGCAATGGCAGCAGGCCTCGTTCCTGTGGTTCATAAAAGTGGAGGCCCTTGGACAGACATAGTAGAGTTAGGTAGGTACGGCTTTGGCTTTAAGGATACGGAGGAAGCCTCCAACTATATCAAAGACATCATTAAGCTGGGTGAGGACGAGTTAGAAAGTCTTAGAGCTAGGTATGTAGCAAAAGCAACTATATTCAGCTACAAACGATTTAGCTATTATGTTGGTAAACTTATAGACATTATGTCAAAGCATGGATAGAGCATTCTTCGTGTTATTTCTAAAATTAATATAATTGATATAAATACCGTTCATTGACTTCTATGATGATTACGCTGCTTAATGCTGTGAGGAAAATTCTCTCACTTAGCGGTAGGCTTAGGGTTGTTTATAATGACTATTGCAATGAGTTGATGAGGCCTGTGAACGTTGCATGCGAGCCCATTGTGCTGTAAGGAGTTTCATTTCGATTCATTTAAGTATAATTTAAATATGTTATTAAATCCGTTAGCCAAGAATGAGAATAGCCCTTATACATGATTCGTTAAATAATGGTGAAGGAGCCGAGAGGCTTGCGATTTATATTGCCAAAGCTCTTAGCGAATCCGGCTACAATACTTACCTCATAACTGCAGAGAAGACGAATTGGCGTAGATTAAGGGACATTATGGGTGATGATGTGGAAAGTTACTTTAAAGGTGAAATAATAATACCTTACCTGAAACTCCCCTATCACTATATGATGGGTTTAATGCATGGCTTATTAGGGATATAATAGCCTTCTCATTAAAGGTAAGAAGGCATTATGATTTAACCATATATTAAACAATATAGGGTACCTATGCTCTCCCTGTAGTTAATAAAAAGAGCGGTTCCTGGAGCGATATAGTTGAGTTCGGGAAACACGGACTAGGGCGTGATGGCTACCTTGAGTGCGCAGATGCCATAGCTCGTGCCATAAGTAGTTATCCTAAATTATCCAAGGCTTTTACCATATGTTCACGGCAGTTCGATTATAAGCATTTCAAAAACAAACTACTTATAATTAAAAGTTTCTTAATTACAAAATAGTAAATTTATACTTAATATCATTCTTTAAATTCAATGAATATCTTTAGTAAGCATCCTCTTTTACCTGGATAATATACGGTTCTTGTTTTAGCGATTTTACTATCCTCATTCTTAGCATTCCACTCTAAATTCATAAACCTATTGTCTCTCACTTAAAAATTCGATAAATCTGCTTCTTATTTCCTTTGGCTCGTGATTATTCTCTATCGCTTCAATGGCTAATTCCAATCCAGCTCTGTATGCTTTTGAAAGAGGTGTCTTTCTAATTTTACTATAAAGTCTTACTAAATTATAATATAGCTTTAGTTTCCTCATATTTATTTTGAAGCCATAGTAATGAACACCATATGGGAATAGATACTCTTCTATTCCTGCGGTTCTAGGATCCTTAGGTCTAGATAATGATTCCCTCTCTAAGTGCCTTACGGCGCCACCATTGAATGATGCCGCATTAAAGCCCTGTTTAAGATAATGAAGAGCTAGTAATTGCTCATAACGTATTCCTCTTATTGTATAACCTGGTAAAGAGAACCCATCTATATATGGTCCGGATTTAAAGCTCATATTCACGCCTCTGATTCCTATATCTAATTCGTAATCATGAGTATTAGCATTTCCGTTAAATGGCTCCTTACCTTTACATGCTAATAAACCTATGTCATTAATGATAAAATTACTGTAATTAACCATTAATTTAATTAATGGTTTATAATAATCAATTAATAATTTAACTGTTCTTAAGTGTTCATAGCAGTAGTGAGTGGTGGGTATAGTAATTCCATGAACGATTGCTATTCTATCATGATTCTTATGGAATATTACGTGTTCATTAATCCATGTTTCTGATGGTATTGCATCGTCATCAGTCGTCAATGTTATGTCGTAATCTTTAGAAGCCTCAAATATAATGTTCATGGCCTCTTCAAAGAAGCCGTAACTTTGGATCTTAACCTCAATATCCAGCCTATCTTTAAACTCGCTGACAACATCTAGCGTCCTATCTCCAGGGCTAGGTTTATAAACAATTAGTACATGGAAATCCTTTATGGTCTGATTACTTAAAGCTTCAAGGGTTTGCCGAATTGAGTAGTTAGACCTTGAATTATTATAAGTAGGGATACCTACAAGAATCTTCATATCTATTCCCTCAATGCTTTATCTATAACTTCCCTCAATTCGCTGCATGTTCTTTCTAATGTAAACGTCTTCCTTACATATTCCGACACTTGCTTACGTAAGGCTAAATATTTGTCAGGATATTTTTCCGACAATTCAATAATTTCCCTAACTTTCTGAGCCATTCCTTTAATGTCTTTATACTTAACTTTATAAACCCCACCTATGTTATACATCCTTGTAAATGGTAAATCATAAACTACTGCCGGTGTGCCCATAGCTAATGCTTCAGCTAATGATATTGAGAAGACATCCTTACTGGATGGGTAAAGAAACACCTTAGATCTCCTTAATACTGAATACTTAGCACTTTCAGCAACAAACCCAAGTACTTCAAAGTCATCCTTCAAGTGATATTTCCTTAGAAGCGAATAAAACTTGCTCTCTACATTACGAAACAGAAATTTACCCATTATCGCGACTCTTAAATCCCTTCCCATCATCTCCTTCACAATCTTCACAATCTTCACTACATCGAAAATACCCTTCTCAGGCTCATGTCTAGCTGACATAAAAACTACATCATAACTAAACGTATTATAGTATCCATTACTCCGCATCAATTCCTCTCCTGGTATTGTGACACTCGGCATTATACGAATGCAGTCTACACCTAAATATCTTTTATAATAATACCTCGATGCATCACCAACGCATATGAGTGTTGTCATCTTCTTCACGGCCTTACCTACGTTTAAAATAGCATGCAAGGTCTTTATGTCATATAAATTGCCTTTTAAATAATTCTTAAATAACTTCAACAGCACTAATGCCTTAAAGTTCTTTATGAACCTTGATGTGGGTGTGTTTATATATGGTAATTCATGAACTAACGCTATACTTCTTATACTTAATTTACTAGCAAGCGATGCAGCCAATGTTAACCATCCAGTGTTTTCCCATTGAATTAATAATGAATCAATATTATAGTCATGAATCACATGAGTTATGGTATCTTCATTAAGTGAGTGATCTATGATATACGGTATATTAAGTTTATTCAATAACTTTAGGGAATCATCCGGTATATCGCTATCGGTATAAATAACAAAATTAAAATATCTGCTTAAGCACTCTAAGGTATCAAACGTAATCCTTTGAGCACCACCGTTCCTTAGATTAAGGTCACATATATAAAGAATCCTAGGCCTTTTCATAAATAATCACTTATAAGCTTTAAAAATACCTGTAGCTAAATATGAAGGTATTCCATAGGGATCATAGAAGGGCAGAGGCTTAGATGCCTCAAATTTATAGCCAATGCTTGTAAAAATTTGCTTTAGTGGTAATGGTCCATAATGATATTCACCTATAATATGTGTAAACCTGAATATAGAATCAGAAGATGCGTATTTGAAAACCTCATACTCGCAGCCTTCGCAATCAATCTTCATAACCGCGTTCTTTATTTTCAGCCTATCAACTATTTGATCTAGCGATAATATATCAACATATACATAATTATCGTTATTAATAATGTTATCACGAAGCTGAAATTCACCACCAGCGTTAAGATTAGGAGGTATCTTTAACTTTCTAGGCCTTCCCAATCCTATGTTAAAGACCGTTATTTTATCTTGTAATCCATTTATTTTAACATTCTCTTCACAAATCTCTGCAGTACTTGGTAAAACCTCAAAAGCATATACATGTGCTGCGCCATTTAATGCAAAGAATATAGAGCTATCACATATGTTTGCCCCAACATCAAGCACAACCTTACCCTTTACGGGAAGCCATGAATAAGCTTTATTGATAAAAACCCCCTCAGTATCTCCTCTTTCGGCATGTATTAGTTTAATTCTTTTACCGCCGTAATTAACTATGAACTCAGCATAAGGTCTTGACCTTAAATCATAGAATTTATAAGGATCAGAACTAGTAAAGACATGACCATCACGGTACTCTATTGTCCAAGGAGGATTAGTAAAGATTAGTCTAAATGATGATAATAATGGCCTTTTAAATAGATGCACCGCCTGTCTAAAATTGGTAACAACAAGCCCTAGAATCCTAAGCCTATACTTAATCCAAAGGAAAGAATCATTAGGCGACTCTACGGAAATAAAATTGTCTAAATGGTTAAATAACAGATTAAAAACAAATCTCCTTAAGAATTTAAGATCAATACTACGCGACATATTTCAGCGTGTTGCCTATATCTATTTTAAATATTACTCCAGCAATCTCCTCTTTTCTTCTTCACTTATATTAGGTATAAGGATAACATTAGATGGCTTCCTCAAGTATAATTTCCTCAAAACGCCTTATGCATAGTCATACTTGGCAATTAGCGTTTAGTAAACTACCCTAAAACCTTACGGATGGGAAACTTCCCATCCTCCACTGCCAAGGTCTTGTATAATGCGATTTAGCATTTCCTTAGTTGAATCCTTAAAATGCTTGATTGAAGGTAATTTGCCATTTCAAAGGTATACCTAAACTTAACTACATTCTTTGAAGGATTTGGCATCGCAATAGTTGAGACCATGGCCAACGGTACCGCTGTTGTCACTAAGCTACCAGTAGGTTCGTTAAGTGTATGATCCGTAGCATTGATAAGAATGCCCTGAGGATATAGGGTTATTACCGTCTCTCACCATCTCGTCCATGTGGTCTCCGCTCATCATCACGTGGATGGTCAGGGAGTATGAGACCACTTTTGATGATGAGCTGACCTAATTCACATTTGATCGCCCTAAGGTTAAGTCTTGACGTCATTGCGGCCAACGAGATGGGTAGGTCGGTTTACTGGCGTATTGATTTAATAGGTTTTTAAGGAGAGATTGACGTGGTGCGCCGTGGGTTCTGTGGTTGTTGATGTGGAGATACATGGCCCTAGGGGTGATGTTAAGCTAAAGGCGTTAATTGATACTGGCTTCTATGAGGATGTTATTACTGTTCCCGAGAGGGTTCGGGGGCTAGGTATAGAGTTTAGGTATGAGAGGGTTAGGAGGTTCCCGACGGTAGGACTATCAAGGTTAGGTACGGTGGCGGCTAGGTTATGGTGGAGGGTTCCATAACCTACGGAGATGTTGAGACCTGGCCAGACCCCAAACTTGTTGCTGGGCATAACCGCACTAGAGAAGCCGGGGTTCAGGGTAGATCCGAAAACAGGACGACTAGAGAAAATTGAGCTATATCTTCTGTATAGGTGATTCATTACAGCTCTAATGGCTGGACTTTAAATATCCCTGAATAAGATTCTTAATATGGAGTAGAAGATAAATGACTGAGTAGATAGTGGAGAAGCCGTAGTTCTCTTGGGATTACCCTATCGTGTAGTTAATGAAGGGGTTTATTTATGTTTAAGAGTGCTGGGTAGTGATCAGAATGCTAGGCTGTGAAATGGGGATTATTCTTACCTTGGTTTTAAAAGTAGGAGTAATAAGGATTAAATCCGACATTGATGAAGGGTGAATGGGTTATGTATATTCCAGAGAGGCTTATGAGGGAGATTGAGAGAATGGGCTTAGACATAGTGGGTCTCATAATCGCCAAGGTGGGTGGAATAGACCCCAAGGTTGCTGTTGAGATCCGCATGGAGATCGCTGAAAGGTTCCTTAATGAGACTAAGGATTACGTGGAGAAGGGCGACGCCGTACAAGCGAGCGGGAAGCTCTACAGGGTTATTGAGGAGTGCATCAAGGCCCTAGCGCAGCATCACAACACGCCTGAGTATTAAGTAGTCTCTAGGGAGGGTAGGTGGTGGACCCAGTTGCTGGGCAAGGCGACTAGGAGGTTGGCGAGGGAGTTGAATCAACCTGAAATAGAAAGTACATGTGCAATAGCGTACGACATACACGTGTGAGGCTTCCACGAGGCGAAGTACGACATAGAGGATATCAGGGAAGATGTTAAGTACGTGGAGTGGTTGCTGAACTACATAAAGCAGGCGATTAAAAGAGTCTAGCCAGACAACCTCATGCAAAGGAAATTCCCGATTTTCAATAGGTAAAACAAAGCCCTGCCACCACGCAACACTTCTATCTACGACGGTGCATATAGAGTTAGGGTTAGGTCCGTTAAGCTGTCTACGCTAATTGAGGAGGTTAGGGAGATGGGCGTTTATCTAGGTAAGTTTGGGTTTAGGAGTTCTCAAGATGGATTGTGAGGGCTGTGAGTACGACGTGTTACTGAATGGTTACGAGCACGTGAGGCTCTTTAGGGAGGTTGTTTTCGAGTACCACACCACCGGCGTACCGGTTACGAAGCTGATCAACACCCTAGGCAGAGACTTCGAGTGTCGGGAGATAAATGGGGAGTTCTATAGGAAGCACTTCAGCGATTTAGTGAGTCGGATAGGCTTGATATTGTGTAAGGGGGTGGTGACAAAAACGCCAAGCCTCGCCCCTGTTGCGAACTGTGCGAAAATGCGAATCCATAAACAATTAGGAGTTTGACCGTGAATTTAAGCTACATGTAAAGCTTAATTGTAGGCTTCATTGACGATGAGGCCTAGTGTAACTGGGTCAGGTAGTTCATTCTCCTTGAATTTAATGATAATTGGGCTATTCCCATCAACACCCAGTGCCCTAAGTATCGCTGGGTTAACGTCAGTGAATATGGCCGTGACCCTGAACCTCCTCCCCATCCTGGTAATGCTGGCAATGTAACTGTGCAGCTCCTTTGGGTTAACCCTCCCGGTTATAGTAATTGCAACGTTAACCCTCTCCTCACTCTCATGAGCCTCAATAGTGATGCCCACCGGCGCCTTTATACCCCTGATACTCGCCTTTGGCTTAACCAGCGTTACGGTTATCGTCACCTTGGTCATGGCCTACACCCCCAGGAATGCCTTAAGGAGCACGTCGACTCTAATTGGGTAGGCAGGTCTCTTACCAGGCCAGTAGCCACCCACCTTAAAGCCCCACAATGACCCCGATGCGAATGGCACTATTTCGCTCTTAGCCCTTAGGTGCACCCTAGTCTCACCATCAGTGACGTGGTTCATTACTATCCTGAAGACCTCCTTCAAATCCGGGTCCACCCTACCATCCTGAAGCAGGCTATTGGCATCAATACCAAACAGCCTAATTGCGATGCCATCCAACGCCTTTAAAACCTCATCAACCTCACCCCGAACCATTGCATTACTGCGTGGCCTAGCGAACCTAAGTAACTCATCATGTGGCCCATGTTCAAGTATTGCCCTTAGGATCTTGTAATTGGTTAGTTGAGTGCCGAAGTACCTACGGGCGTACTCGGCAGCCTTGGTTACGACTACACCCTCAGGTTGAGAATCCTTAACCTCATCAATCTTCTCCTGGAGCAGGCCTTTAAGCAATTCATGCGTCTCCTCGGCAATATCAGTGAAGACGGGGTACTCGGCCTGTAAAGCAAAGAGCAGCCTATCGGCAGTTTCAATCAAATTCTCAGTCCTAAGGATCTGCGGGTACTTCCTCACCAGGTCAAGAACCAGGCCGTAAACAGGCTTCACATCAGGTAAATGCTCCTTAGCCTCCTCGGGGAACAGCTCCCTAGCCCAGACCAGGTCAATGAACCTACGCTTCACGGCCCTATCGGCACCAACAACCCTCACCATGACCCTATTGTAATACTCGCCGAACGTCACATTAGTGAAGACTATGATCCCACGCAGGTTTCTGAATGGAATCGGGCTACCAAGCCCATAACGACTTGCATGAATACCGACAACACCCATTCCAATAGCCGAGGCATGGAGGATTTGCGCAAAGTTCTCAAGGCCATGAAGCTGCTCATCCAGGATCAGCGGTAACCTACTTATTGATATCAATTCCCTCAACTGAGGAATACTGGTTAACGGACCCGTGATGATGGTGAAGTATGGGTCATAGTCGAATACTGAAAGCTCCCTAGCCAGGATGAAGTTAACGAGCGTTGACTTACCCTCAAAGCCACTGCCCTTATTCCAAATAATGAAATCAATGTATGTCTTATTCACCCTCCTAATGATTGGGGTGACAAGCTTCGCCATGGTGAGGATTACATTCAACCACGCATACCTCCAGTTCTCACCATAATACCTCTTAACCCAATCATGAACCTCAATGAGGCTGACTACACCGTGGTTAACTGGGTCTAAGACACCGTAAGGGTCAATGAGCCCATCCTCAGTGAGCCCAGCGCTAATTGGCTTTGTAACAGTCCTGAAGCCCGACGTAATTAGCATTACATTCCTCCAGTCACGGACCCAGTACCTACCACCAGCCCTATTGGCAATACTCCTCAGGAAGCCCTCCAAGTCACTCCTACTATTCACCGTAATAACCCTACCATCCTCATCCCAGGCTACCAGGAATTCCTCATCCAGGTACGGATCCCTCACAACAGCCATACGCCTAGGTAGTTTCGCAATCACACTTGATATTACACCATTTGCGGTAACAATATCATTCGTGACTATTACCGCATTCTCCCCAGCATCAATGGCAGCGGAGATGCGCTTAGTGCACAGGTCACCAAACCTAGACGTACACTCATAACCTGTGCAAAACCAACCTTACTGAGCGGTGCATTCCCCATTAACCTCTCCCCCTGAGCCGAGACATCAACCTTATCAACTGCATTACCCACACTGCGGGTTAGGGAATCTTGGATATGAATCAGGCCAAGAAGCTCAACGGCCCGCCTAGTAGCAAGCACTATACAGTTCCCAGTGGGCGTCTCCCAACTACATGAGGCGCCAATATCCCTAGCCTGCGCCTTCGAAATAACCAACAGGCACCATTCACCATCACAAAACGGCTCAATCAAAACGTCCCTATTCAACCTAGCCCCAGCCCTCCCAAGAACATCAATAAACACCCTCAACGATGCATCATCCGTAGGCGGGGAAATACCCAAAAGCCAACTACCCATGCCCATCAAGGCACCACCCCACTAAACCCATTGATCACGCTGATGATAGTGCAAACCCCACGTAGCAGGCAAACTAGTCAGCAAACCCCAAACTCAACCACCCCCCTCCCCATGACTAGGGCCTCAACATACAGCCAGCCAACTCACCATACCAGTCAGGTGCACATTGCAGCCCAGGGGCTAGTTAGGGCTAGGTCATACCCTCCATACAATTCCCAACACCTTAAACATACCAACTATAGGTACATTTCACATTACTAAAATCCCACCCACGGGTAAATTTAGAAACACCACCCCAACCAAGTCATTCATGGTGAGCGCCGTTGACGTCGCAGTATGCGCATGCGGTGCCTACCTCGATGAAAGGGTTGGCGCCTCATACACGCGGATTAAGAGGTGCACCAGGTCTAAAAGCAACTCAGCAGTCATGAGGGCTATTAATTAGGCAGTTAAAGCCGGCCTAATCGACATTAGGATGCGTGGGAAGAGGAAGATCTACGTGCCAACGGTTAAAGGCGCAGTCTACGCCGCCGTTGATAAGGAGTTTGGTGGATGCACGCGTTTCGTTAAGGCAGTTATTGACGAAGCCATTATATGGCTACATCCGGGCGTGTTCGACTGCTCAAGCTTAGTAATCACCAGCAGGTATAGTGAGGATGAGGTATGTAGATGCCTCAAACTAGGAATCCTGAAACTAATCAGCAATACACTTAGTGGCGTTGAGGATAGGAGGCTAGCCGTTTCAATACTCATTGATGAGATCTACCGCGTAATCGGTAGGCTTAGGAAACTACTAACCTCAGAACTCGCCTTAGCACTAATCACCAACGGTGCAAAACCCGCTAAGCCAATCCACGAGGCAATGCGGGAGTTTAGGGAATCTGAGCCAGAATGCAGCAAC
>Ga0080003_1001710_pt1 | contig 11136 bp, 14 predicted proteins | sample JossMetagenome_FD_69206 | JGI IMG/M metagenome (GOLD analysis project Ga0080003, IMG submission 69206) | Hot spring microbial communities from Joseph's Coat, Yellowstone National Park, USA - JC2_E (SPADES assembly) (version 2) | ecosystem: Environmental > Aquatic > Thermal springs > Hot (42-90C)... | reverse complement strand
GTGATTGGCAGTGGAATTTAGCGAAGGATCTTGTGGATAAATAAATACGACCTTATTGCATATGAGAACCTAGCAGTAAGCAATATGATGAAGAACCACAGCCTAGCAAAAGCAATTCAGGATGCATCTTGGTCGAGTTTCTGGAATAAGGTTGAATGGAAGGCAAAGCAGAACGGCATTCTTACAGTTGCAGTTGACCCAGAATATTCAACTCAGGAATGTCCCTTATGCCATGCTAACCATAAGGTTGCACTTTCTGAGAGGACATTTGTATGCCCCTCCTGTGGATATACAGCACAGAGGGATTTCCAGGCTGGAGTAATTATACTTCAGCGCGCTCTGGTAGGGATGGGCATGCCCGAATTTACGCCTGTGGAGACACCTACGGCGGGGCAACAGACTGGTCAACATAATCAGGCTGTTGCTAGTCGTGTGTCGTTGAATCAGGAAACAAGTTTCCATATTGCAGACGAACCCATACTGGGGGATAGCAATGCGGGAAGCTCACGCGCTTTAGCGTGAGAGGATGTCACGGGTTAACCTGGTAAGCTTAAAAACGTCCAGCTGAAGGCTAAGCATCCCCATGATGGGTCTAGGAGGATTGCGATCAAAGCAAGCAAGCCTTAAATATTGTAATGATGTAGAAACTCTAGGGAGTTTGAAAAGTTCAATAAATGCAGACATAAATAGAGCAATAAACATCTTAGTAGCATTGAGTATGAAGATGATAAGTTATTGGAGGGAGATCTATGGTATATCGCTGGACTGTATGGGAAACCACTAGCAACAAAGTGATAAGCTGCAAACTTCCTAAACTTTAGTGAGGATGGTATACAAGGATTGGTAACAAAATTTTGCATTAATAAAGTGGCTGATAAAGAGGAGCTTTATGATAGAGATAATGAAAGGGATAATTTAATAAAAATTTTGTTAAACGGTCGTTCTGCAGCTGTCACTGCAATAAGAGGTATGGGTAAATCATCCCTTGTCAAGGCTTCAATGGCACACATAGATAAACTTGTATGGGTGGACCTTGAAGACGTTTATAACTCAATGGATCTGGCACAACAGCTCATAAACGGTTTTGCATCACAAAAGATTTCAGGAATTAATGAAAAAGCTATTGAGCTTAATAAAGTAAAGCATAAAATAAGTACGGGTAACTTTAGCGCTAAAAATTTTCTGGATATATTTTTTGATTCACATATTTTGTCAGATAGTACAGTCATTGTTATAGACGAAATCACCCGAGCTAGGATGCTGGGAAGTATTTACAATCATTTTATGAATATACTGTATCATAGTGTGAAGGAAGGCAGGATCCAGATAGTTATAATCAGTTCAGAGATCGGTGCCCTTTATGAAGCATTAAAAAGCAAACAACTTCCTTTTGGCAATATACTTGAACTTATTGACCTTAAGCCATTTGATGAGCCAACGTCATTAAATTTCCTATATGATGGGCTTGAATTTTATGGCGCAAAGTGCCCAAAATGGAGCATTTCAGAATATTACAGGATATCAGAGGGTATACCGGTATGGTTAACGCTTTCGGGAGTCAGAATGGTAGAAGGATTGTGCAATCCAAACGGAATTTACACAGATGATAGAGCTTTAAAATATGTGCTTAAGCAGATAGTTGAGCTTTCAAAAAAGGAGATAGAAATGCTTAGGCTAATATCTAAGAGACAAAATATGAGCCTAGCAGGGACACATCTTAGGAGAAGCACTAACTCTTTGATAAAAAAAGGGCTCGTAGTTAAAACTTCATCAGGTTTGATGATACTGGATCCCTTGATGGAATACATGTTAAGAAATGAAATTCTTTAGATATTCAGTGTTTAACAGTTATGAATAGAATAAAAATCCTTTATAGAGATTGCGAATAAAGTAGAAAAATTTTATAATAAAATATTATGAGCTTAACATTATATGGGTTTAATTCAGGTTGGTGAGGATGTCAAATTAAACCAACATTAGAAAATTTTAAATCATAAGGCAATTAAAACTACTTGATGGAATTTGAGAGGGTTCTGAGGGTCAACAAGGATAGGTTAGGCGTTATAATAGGAACTGGCGGCTCTCAGAAGAGATTTATAGAAGATACATTCAAGGTTAAACTTTCCTTTGGTGAAAACTCAGTAAAGATTGAATCATCGGATAATGATTCGGATCCAATTACCGCTGAGGTTTATATTGAGGCTTTGGCTCGCGGTTTTTCTCCTTATAGTGCATCTGAACTGGTAGATGGTAGGTCAACCATGACAGTATTGAATTTAAGGGATTTTGTAACAACAAAGAACAGTCTGACTAGAATAAGGGCAAGGCTTATCGGCACAAAGGGTTCCGCAAGAAGGAAAATTGAACTGTTAACTGAAACCCATATCTCAATTTACGGCGATCACGTATCAATAATTGGCAAACCGGAAAACTCAAAAATGGCTGTTGACGCAGTAAAGGATTTAATAATGGGTGCAAGACATGCATCGGTCTTTGCCAGGCTTGAGAAATATAGGAGTTTTATGAAAAAGGATCGTTTAAAGCTGTGGGAGACAGGGGCATGAGCTTTCAGGAAATATCTCCAAGCGATTTCTTTTATAGAAATAGGGATCTAGCTGGCTTCAGCAATCCTTCTAGAGCGCTCTATTCAGCTCTCAGGGAGCTCGTTGAAAATTCGCTCGATGCATGCGACAGTTATGGTATTCTGCCTGAAATTTACATAAAGATATCTCAAGCTGACAATTCTATCTCAGATATTAGGGAATATGAGCTTTCGGTTCAGGACAACGGGATAGGTATGCCTGACGATAAGATACCCATGGCTCTTGGGAAAGTGTTCTATGGGACAAAGTTTGGTCTTAAACAGGCAAGGGGCACATTTGGAATGGGAGCCACCATGAGTGTGCTTTATGCCCAGATAACAACAAACAAACCAGTATCCATAGATAGTAGCCAGGACGGCGTATCTTACAGCCATTATGAGCTTTTCATTGATATAGAGAGGAACAAGCCCATCATAATAAATCATAGCGTTAATAGCGCATCAGGTTGGAAAGGCACGAGGGTCAGGATGAATTTGGTTGGAGATTATATGCGCTCGGCCACAAAGGTCAAGGAATACATTAAACGTGTTGCAATAGTAACACCTTATGCTAACATACTTTTTATTGATCCTACAGGTGAAGTGTTCATGTACAGAAGAACAACAACTGTGATACCTCCAGCGCCAGTTGAAGTTAAACCACATCCCAAGGGTGTTGATCTTGAAATGGTAAGAAGGATGGTCAGAGTTTGGAAAAAGGGCAACATGGTGAGCTTTTTGACCAAGAACTTTCACAGGGTTGGGAAGAAGACAGCTATCTCATTTCTTCAATATGCTGGCATTGATCCGAACACTGACCCACGATCGTTAACGCACGACGATCTTGTAAAGCTCGAAAGCGCCCTAAGGAACTATGATAAATTCCTTCCTCCAGATGCAAGCTGTCTTTCGCCCATAGGCAAGGACCTGCTTGCGGAAGGAATAAGGAAGGAGCTAAATCCGGAATTCATTGAAGCATTGACAAGGACGCCACTTTCATATGAGGGTTATCCTTTTATAATTGAGGTTGCAGTTTCATATGAAAACAGGGATGGTGGTATGCGCCTTTTCAGATACGCAAACAGGATACCACTTCTGTATGATGAAGGGAACGACGTAGCTTACAGGGTTTTAAATGAAGAAATTGACTGGAAAAGGTACCACCTTACAACCGATGACCCGGTTACAGTGATAACCCATATATGCTCTACAAAGGTTCCTTACAAAACAATGGGTAAGGAATATGTAGCTGATAGGCCCGAAGTTGAAAGGGAAATAAGGAATGCACTTAGAATAGTTCTTCGTTCGCTATCGATATTTATTAACAGGAAATCCAGAATGGAGGTCGTTAAAAAGAAACAAAATATATACAGAAAGTATTTACCATTGATAGCAAGATTTTCGTCAGATCTTGCAGAAAGAAGAATTCCAGATGTGAATAAATTGATCAGCATGGGAGAGGAGGAAGTTGAGATACAAGAAAGAGTGGATGGTCAGTAGACTTAAGGAGCTGGGCATTCAGGTTTACAGTGACTTGGCTAGTGGCAAGTATCCCAATATAGAGATACCCAGTAGGTCTGTTAGCAACATAAAATACGATCAGAAGCTCAAACAGTACGTTTTGGGGCCTGAAAAAGTAAAACGAAATGCAAAGAACACAAAGCACCTAAGGCCATTTTCTCAGCTGCTATGGATAGCCTTTTTTAGTAAGCATTTGATGATGGAAAATAAAACATCAACCCTCAGGGATATCTACTATTCAGCTCAGGCATATCATGTTGACTTTGAAGATCAGGCAGAGTCTGACGAAATAATAACAGAACTAGAAAGCCTTGTGGGTTCTGCAAGAGAAGACCTCAACATCTACCCAGAGGAAAGGAGCGCAATTTTCGGTGACCTGACAATTGAATACAATGTTCCCGGTTATGAGGGCAGAAAGCTGGACCTAACATCTCATCCAGACGGCGTAATGATAGGACCAGCATTAACAACCTCATCCTTTGTCAAGACCACTGCAGAACGAGTAATCGTAATAGAGAAGGGTGCGCTTTTTACAAGGTTCATAGAGGAAAAGGTGCATGAAAAATACAAAGCGGTACTGATAGATACTGCAGGCCAAGCTCCCAGGAGCACAAGGTACCTGATTAGAAGATTGCGAAAAGAACTAGGTTTACCAATTTATATATTTACTGACGCCGATCCGTGGGGGATGCACATAGCAATGGTTATAATTTCGGGATCTGCAAATGCAGCTCATATAACAGACCTGACCACCCCCGATGCCTTATGGGCAGGTGTATGGGCTACCGACATAAAAAAGTATAAGCTGCCAAGCGACCCGCTCACGGAAATTGACGTAAAAAGGTTGTATGAGCTTAGGGATGACCCAAGATATACTGAACAAATATGGAAGGATCAGATTGACGAGTTTTTAAGATCAAAAAGAAAATCGGAGCAGGAGGCTTTTGCCAGGTATGGGCTAACTTATATAGTGGACAAGTACCTTCCTGATAAGTTGAGGGAGTTGGGCTAAATGAATCCAAAGGATGTAATCATGAAGATGGCATCAGTTGCGGCTATAGTTCTTGCCGTATATATAGCGCTGATTGGCTTTCATCAAACCAGTTTATTGCTAAGCTCGATGTACTATATTATGTCAGGCATCATCATAGTAGGCGCTCTTATTGTAATTGTAGCAAAAGTTGAATGAATTTGTTTCTTTTTAAAAATCAGGTTAATTTTCCATTGATAAATATCCATTTGATTGACCATAGATGAAAAAGTTCATTATCATTGGCGGTTGTCCAGCTGCAGGCAAAAGAACAATTGGAATTAACCTTTCAATGATAACCGGTATACCGTTTCTTGAATACAGTTCCTATTTACTTGATGCTGGAGCTGCAATGGTAGTTAAAGGAGAAATTGTAATAGACGAAAGCAAAGCCGAGGACATATTTGATGAGTTAACTGGCGAACACATAATATCTGGGACTTATGCGTTAAGACTTGTTAATCCTGATGAAGTAAGCAGGGTTATAATAATTAGATGCAATCCATTTGTGCTCTTTTATAGATATTTGATGAGGAACTATGATCTTGTTAAGATTAGAGAGAATTTGACTGCTGAATTTATTGATAAATGTCTGGGCGAAACTCTGGAACTTATAGGAAAGGAAAGGGTCATGCAGGTTGATAGCACATACGAAACTCCATATACAAATGCGATTAGAATTTATCGTGCCTTAAATAACAATTACTTGATTTTCGACAAAGTTGACTGGCTAAGCTATATCAACGATCAAAATAAACTAAAAAGGTTAATGATATAATTGCTGTCATTAAAAAGTAAAATACTGCCTAACTGTTATTAATGCGTCATACGCAAATGATGACATGGGAATAAAATTCATAATTGATAAATCTGTAATGACCTCTCCTCCTCCCTGGGTTGAGAGGACTATAATCGGGTTTCCTAATGGTTCGGTGGCTCAGTACAGGGGCAGTCATGGTTTGCACATAAGGGAATATGAGGACAGATTTGAGATGCATGTAGATACATTTGATCCGCGCTCTCATCCATTTCTGCATATGGCTCTAGAGTGCATGCCTACTGTCATAAGGTCGATAGCCCGGAAATGACATTTAGGAGATTAATCAAAATATTTTTTGCCCTATTGCCAAGCTTTACTTATTACTATTTTGATAGGAGAAAGGCACTTAAGAGCGAAGATCTGAGGGAACATTACAGTTCCATGAGAAACCATGCAAAAAAAATGGTGGATAAATTTATGGAATTGGGCCCTGCTTTTATAAAACTTGGGCAGCTGTTATCAGTAAGGGCAGACGTGCTTCCACAGCCTTACATGGATGAATTCGTCCGGCTTCAGGATCAGGTTCCTCCTGCAAAGTTTGAAGAAATAAAGAAAACACTTGATGAAGATTTGGGGAATATCAGCACTTTATTTGAGGAATTTAATCCAGTTCCCATTAGTGCGGCAAGCCTTGGACAGGTTCATGAAGCTAAGTACAAGGGAAAGAGTGTAGTGGTTAAGGTGCTAAGGCCAGGAATAGACAAAATCATAGAGGAAGACGTTAGCGTTATAAGGAGGTTATTACCTCTATTATCAATTTTTATTGGAAGAGCATTTCTTAATTCTTTTAGGGCAGCTGTTGATCAGTTCTATGATACAGTGTATGATGAAATGGATTACATAAAGGAGGCAGAAAATATGAAAAAGCTCAAGGCAATGCTTTCGCCATACAGTTATGTAATTGTACCTGATACATTTCCCGAAGTCTCAACAAAGAGAATCATCGTTATGGAAAGGATTGATGGCATTAAAGTGACTGATGTGCAGAATCTCGATAAAAACAAAATAGACAGGACAAAAATAGCGTCAATGCTTTCAAGACTATACCTTGTAATGGTACTCAAGATGGAAATCTTTCATGCTGACCCTCATCCTGGAAACATTTCGATCCTCAATGATGGAAAGATAGTTCTATATGATTTCGGTATGGTTGGAAGCCTATCAAAGGACATGAGAGATAAAATGATGTGGCTCTATATGGCGCTTGCAACCAGAAACACAGATGATATGATAGACGCCCTGATTGACCTTGAAGTCCTAGATCCATTCGTTAATAGATATGTAATTGCAAAGGGGATAGAGATGGCACTAAATGAAATGGAAGGCTTTAAGGTGAGCGAGTCTGATGTCAGAATGCTTATGTATGCTGCCAACAGAGTTATCTACAGATTTCCCTTCAGACTCCCGAAGCAGCTGGTGCTTTACCTCAGGATGGGGCTGATGCTTGATAGCGTGTGCAGAACTCTAGATCCTGAATTTAATTTTATACAAACGTTACCTTCACTATTTGAGCAGGAGGGTCTTTACAGGGAATATTATGTTTTTAGGGTAAAACAGATTGCAGGAAGGGTGACAAAGTACCTTGATTCTGCTCTGAGGTTACCAACACTGATGCAGGAATACTACCAGCTCGAAATAGAAAGAGAAAGGAAGGGCAGTTCGGTTTACTGGGGAGTTGCAGGATTAATCCTTGGGTTTGTTATTGCAGCATCAATATTTTTCATACTACATTGAAAGCATCATTTGAAGTATATTAATCTGTTTTTGGAACCTGTAAGGCATGTTATTCCATTTGACCTGAGGCGTTTTGCAAGTTCAATGTCCATAGTTACAACAGGCAATCTTCTCTCATTGGCAAGTTTTACTATATCATCGTCTGCGTTTTTATCGTATTCAACAATCTCTGCCGGCTTGAATGCTGTAATGTTGATTCTTTTTCTCTTTGAAACCTCATTAAGCTCCCTGATTATTGATCTGGTAACCACAGGTTCAACTCTATCATATATGTTTATCAATTGCATATAAAGTGGGCTTGGTCCTTCTGTAATTACAACTATAAAACTTGTATCAAATACCACTTTCATATATTGACATTCTAATTTAAGGCTTTTAAATGTGGCTGAGTTTAAGGATAATGTTCAGATAAGTTTAAAGACCATATTATATTACCTTTAATGGAAAGTTGAAAATTCCAAAACAGCCTGAAGCAAATATAGGCACTGCAGGGCACGTTGATCATGGCAAGTGCCTGACCACTGACCAGAAGGTATGGATTGACGGATATGAACTTAGCGGTAATGACATTTTGAGGCAATTTGAAATAAAAAATGTTAAGGATGAAATTTATAAATTTGACGCCAAACTCTTGGTGGACAGCATAAGCGATATGAAGGTTGTTAAATCATCGGCATTCCCATATTTCCAAAGGTATTGGGGAGATATTGTAGAAATTGAAACAATAAATGGAAGGAAAGTATCTGGTACGCCAAATCACAAGCTGTTTGATGTAAAGGATGGCTGGATAAGGCTAGATCAAATAGCTGAAGGTAACAGCATTATGATAAATGATAAAAACAGGATAGATTATGATAGGATAACCAATATAAAACATAAGAAATACAAAGGCATTATTTTTGATATTTCTGTGCCCCAAGTACATAACTTTACTATGGCCAATGGTATAGTTTCTCACAACACAACATTGGTTGAAGCTATAACTGGAAAATGGACCAGCCTTCACAGTGAAGAGCTTAAAAGAGGCATTACAATAAAAGTTGGATATGCAGATGCTGCAATTTACGAATGCGAATCATTGCAAGAACCTCAAAGGTACAATACCGATGGGAAATGTTCTGAAGGTGATGCCAGACTTAGAAGGGTGATAAGCTTTGTAGATTCACCAGGTCACGAAAGTCTAATGTCAGTAATGCTAAGTGGCGCTGCAATTATGGATGGGGCGATAGTGGTCATTGCAGCAAATGAACCGGTTCCTCAACCACAGACTATGGAGCACCTTCAGGCACTTAAAATGATTGGCATAGAAAACATAGTTTTTGTGCAGAACAAGGTAGACCTTGTAACATACGATGAGGCTATCAGTAATTATAACAAGATTTTAAACTTTATAAGTTCATATGGGTACAACACGTCCCCCATAATACCGGTTTCAGCTCAGAAGAGGCTAAATATAGATGCCCTGCTACAAGCAATCGAGGAAACCATACCTACGCCTAAAAGGGATGCTTCTGCTGCTCCCCTAATGCAAGTTCTAAGGTCGTTTGACATAAACAAACCTGGCACCGAAGTCTCAAAACTGAATGGGGGTGTACTGGGTGGGTCATTAAAGCAAGGAAAGCTCAAAATTGGAGACATAATTGAAATAAAGCCAGGGTTGCCTATGAGGGTAGGATTTCAACCCATAACGACAACAGTTAAAAGTTTGTTCACAGCTGGTGGGCAGGTTGAAGAAGTTATGCCAGGAGGCTTAATAGCCATTGGTACAGAGCTGGATCCAATTTTTACAAAAAATGATATAATGGTTGGGAATTACATATCAAAGCCCGGCTACCTTCCAAATCCGACTTTAGAGATAGAAGTAAATTATGAACTTTTTGATTACGTGATAGGCACAAAGGAACTAGTAAGGTCAGAAAGGATAAAGGTCAATGAACAGCTGAAGCTAAATTTGGGCACCATGGTTAACTCAGGAATTGTTGTGGACATAAGGGCAAACAATCTGAGAATAAAGCTCAAAAGACCCGCAATAGCATTGCACGGAGATAGGATAGCAATAAGCAGAATGGTTGCAGACAGATGGAGATTGGCGGGTTCAGGCAAAATTCTTTAGAATAAGAAAAAAGCACAATTTTTTATAAAGGTGTTAGGGGTTTGGGGGAAGCAGTAAAACTCCGACCTTCAGGGAGGAGATACATGGACTTGCTCTAATGTTTAAATGTTCTTTACACCAATAATGTATGTGTTTTCGGTGTATAAGTTCAGGCTCTACCCAGATGAGGAGCAGGAGAAAACACTCAATAGTCAGCTTAAAATATGCAAAGAGCTCTATAACAGGGCTTACCACGAAAGGCTAGAACACTACGAGAAAACGGGTATAGGCCTGACATATGCCGAACAAGCAAACGCGCTGCCTGAAATGAAAAGCCAGAATTTGTAACTGTACACTCTCAGGTTCTGCAGGATGTTCTTAAAAGGCTTGATACATCGTTCGTGAACTTCTTTGAAGGAAGTACCCTCACACCAAAAACTATGTTTCAAGCATAACATACCCCCAAGCAAGTCCCAAGTGGATTTACAAGAACAGCATAACGTTGCCAAAGATAGGAAGGGTTAGGATGGATGGTAAAGCACAGGGAAGTAAGGGGCAAGGTGAAAACTATAACAGTGAAGAAATATAAAAACGGCGAGTGGTATGCTATAATAGCCGTTGAAATGAAAGAACCAAAAATAATAGCGCCAAAGGAAATAAAGAATCCAGTAGGAGCTGACAGCGGGCTTACTTACTGATTTCATATACCTTTCTAATGGCTTACATGTTGAAAATCCAAAGTTCATAAAAAAGCATGAGAGGAGGATAAGGAAAGCTCAGAAAGCTTTGAGCAGGAAGAAAAAGGGTTCAAATAACAGGAAGAAGCTCCTGCTAGCTGGAAGGTGGTAGGATTACAACAATGCAAAGGATGACTGGTAGTGGAATTTAGCGAAGGAACTTGTGGATAAATACGACCTTATTGCATACGAGAACCTAGCAGTAAGCAACATGATGAAGAACCACAGTCTAGCAAAAGCAATTCAGGATGCATCTTGGTCAGGTTTCTGGAATAAGGTTGACTGGAAGGCAAAGCAGAAAGGCACTATGACAGTTGACCCAGAATATTCAACTCAGGAATGTCCCATATGCCATGCTAAGGTTGCACTTTCTGAGAGGACATTTGTATGTCCCTCCTGTGGATATACTGCACAGAGGGATTTCAAGGCTGGAGCAATCATACTTCAGCGCGCTCTGGTAGGCATGCCCGAATTTACGCCTGAGGAGACACCTACGGCGGGGCAACAGGCTGGTCAACTGGGTCAGGCTGTTGCTAGTCGTGTGTCGTTGAATCAGGAAACAAGTTCCCATATTGCAGACGAACCCATACTGGGGGATAGCAATGCGGGAAGCTCACGCGC
>Ga0080003_1001707_pt1 | contig 11143 bp, 9 predicted proteins | sample JossMetagenome_FD_69206 | JGI IMG/M metagenome (GOLD analysis project Ga0080003, IMG submission 69206) | Hot spring microbial communities from Joseph's Coat, Yellowstone National Park, USA - JC2_E (SPADES assembly) (version 2) | ecosystem: Environmental > Aquatic > Thermal springs > Hot (42-90C)... | reverse complement strand
ATATAAGGCATAGAGTATAAGTGCTATTGGGGTCCTTTTTCTGGTTTGTGTCATCATTTGCTAGAAAGAGGGCCCCGCTGAAAAATAAATTTTAAGCCTTAAGTTAACGGCACCCTGTCAAAGGCAATAAAGTTTATATATAATTTTTTAATTACTAAATAACTTGATGACAGAAAGCACTCAAAATAGTAAAGAACTTAAGAGAGAAGTATTAGGTGTTTGGGAACTTGCTGCATATAGTATGGCAGCAAACGCTCCGATAGCAGTAGCTGTTTTGTACTTCACTGGAGTAGCAGGAATCGCAGGTGGTAGTTTGCCATTAGTTACGCTATTATCAGGACTTCTATATTTAACAACGATTATAGTAATTTATCAGTGGAGCAAAGAGGTTGCTTCAGCTTATGGCTATGTTGCAATGATTAAGAAAGGATTAAATAGTAGTCTTGCCTCTTTCGTAGCAGGATACGGCTATATATATCAATATTGGGTAGCAGGAGCAGCTGGCTTTGGCGTTCTGGGAGTTTCTAGCTTTCTTTATCTTATAAATCCATCTTATGAATCAACAATGCCATGGCTATGGGCTGTTTTAGTAATACTTGTATCGGTGATTGTAGGCCTAGCTATGTGGTTTGGCGTAAAAATTGGCGGAAGAGTAGGTCTTGTAATGTCGCTTGCGTATATAATATCCTTGGTAACGACTTCAATCTACTTAATAATTAAGGCGGGCTCTGCAAACACATTCGCAGTTTTTACACCAGAACCTCTAAACTGGAATTGGACGCCTGTAATGGTATCAATGATACTAGGCGCTTCAATATTTGGGGGACTAACTACTTCAGTTGGCGTTGCTGAAGAAGGAAAAGCGCCTAAGCAAACGTTAAAGAAAGCACTTATACTTTCTTGGGTATTAATTGCAATTACGCTTATATTAAGCGCTTATGCACAAACTATAATCTATGGTCCATCTAACATGTTTAACTATGCAACACTTCCTGATCCACTGATTATAATCTATTCAAAATACTTCGGTCCAATTGTAACCGCAATTATAGCTACACTAGTTGCTATAGCTTTTGTAACTTCCACAATTTCTTTTGCTACAAGTGGCAGCAGGCTTGCATACGGAATGGCAAGAGACCATGTATTATATCCTTCCCAATTTACCAAAATTAACAAATATGGAGTGCCAGGAAATTCAATAATACTAACAACTGCTTTAGTAATGATACTGAGTTTAGTTTTTGGATTTTTGCTAGGTCCTTTTGAAGCAGCTCTATTTTTACTTACGTTTGGTTCATTCTTTATTTACTTTGGACATATATTTGCGGCTTTATCATTAATTGCATACGATATAAGGCATAAGCTCAGGAAAATAGTCCTCAATATAGTAATTCCAATAATATCTATGATACTTTACATATTAGTTTTATATTACGCAACTTATCCTGCACCGCCCTATCCATTAGATATAGCTGTTTTTGCGGCATGGGCTGTAGTATTAATTCACATCATAGTTTATTATATACTTAAAAGAAGAAACCCAGAAATAATGAAAAAGTTCGGAGATTATTCCCTATAAATTCTTTTCTTATTTTCTATTTTTTTAGTTCTAGTTTAAAAACTGTAACTGCAGCCTTTTCTATTTCCTTATAAGATCCACATCTGCATATATTATTAACAAGGGCTTCAGCTACCTTTTTTTTCAGATTTTCTTCGTTTAATTCGTCTTTATGCTGCTTAAAATAAGCGTAGAGCGTAATCAAGAAACCTGTTGTGCAGTATCCGCATTGAACAGCGCCTTGCTTTACAAATTCCTCTTCTAATTGTTTCATTAGCATATCATCTTTTAAGCCTTCAAGGGTAATTATGTTTCTGCCATTAGCCTTTTCAAAAGGTAGAAGACATGAAAGTACTGGATTGCCATCTAGTAGGACGGTGCATGCGCCGCATTGCCCTTCATCGCATCCTCTTTTTACGCTTTGTATGTTTAGCCTGGTATTAAGCAGGTCAAGCAACGTTTCACCTGGATCTGCAAACGCTTCAACTTCTTTACCATTAAGGTTAAAATTAATCTTTTCCAACTTTATTCAACCTCTACCAATTTTGACAACGCTCTCTTGACCAACACTACAGCTATGTTTTGCCTGTATTCCTTAGAAGCTCTAAAGTCGGTGATTGGATTTATGTCAGATAAAATTTTTTTGGACCCTTCTTCTATAACTTCAAACGTTGCTTTCTTCTCTTTTAGAAAATTCTCAGCTGTAGGTGTCCTTACCGGGGTAGGACTTACGCTGCCCAACGCGATTTTTGCCTCCTTAATCACAGTTTTATCATTTTCACTATATAAATCTAGAGCTACAGCACAATTTACTATAGGTATTATATTTCCTTCTCTTTTGCCTAGTTCTTCATAAGCTCCTTTTATCTTATCTCTTTTTTTGATCACAACGCCTGTTACAACTTCGTCTGACTGTAATATGTTCTTTTTTGGACCTACAAAAAAGTCCTTTAATGGGACATATTTTTTATCCTGTGGTGATGCAATTTCTACTTCTGCATCATAAACAAGCAAAGCTGGTGCAAGAGAAGAAGCAGGGGAAGATGTGCAAATGTTTCCTCCTATTGTTGCAACATTCCTAATTTGCCATGTTGCAAACCTTTCACTAGCTTCATGGATAGCACTGAACCATCTTTTTATAACAGGAGAGGCCCTTAATTCTTCTACAGTTGTAGCTGCTCCTATCCACACTTTGTCACCCATTTCCTTGATGCCTTTCATTTCTTTTACGTTTGCTACATCTATTAAATAATCGATAGCTGAAAATAAAGCCCTTCGTGATTTCATTGATACCATGACATCAGTACCTCCTGCTATAAACATGTATTTTTTAAATTCTTTTTTAGCTTTATCAACGTTAACCATTAGCTCATCAATTGAATTTAAAACTATATAGTTCATTTTTATTCACCTTTTAAAACTTTAAATATCCTTTCTGGTGTAGCTGGTATTTCATTTATCAGTTTCCCAGTAGCTGTCCTGATTGCACTAAGTAGAGCTGCTGGAACTGGTATTAAAGCCATTTCACCTATCCCTTTTGCCCCAAATGGCCCATACCTTGAAACGTCTTCTACAAATATTGGATCTAAAAACTCAGTATCGAGAACATCTAAAGTAGTAGGAACCAAATAATCCGCTAACGTTGGGTTCATAATTTTACCATTTTGTATTACTAGTTCTTCAGTTAAGGAATAACCCATGCCTTGCACAAAGGCCCCATTTATCTGCTGTTTAGCAAGCAAGGGATTTAATACCCTTCCTGCAGCTATCGCTGGCTGAACCTTTAAAACCCTTACCTTACCAGTTTCCTCATCAACCTCCACATCGGTAGCCAAAGCTATATAGCTAAACATCACATACATAAACCCCTTACCTTCTTCCTCATCAAATTTGCCCCTTGGAAAGGAGTAGTAGCCTGTTGAGGCAAGCTCATAACCATTTTCAAGGGCCTTACTAGCAAGATCACGGATTGGCACCTTTTTTCCAGATTCTTTGCATACAGCATAACCCTCTCTAAGTTCTATTTCATCGAAGTTGCAATCAAGAACTTTTGAAGCATAGTTAATCAACTTCCACCTTAACTTTATTGCGGCAACGTAAACACCCATAGTGCCCAAGTTTGAGCCTCTTGAACTATGGGTTGCACCTGTATCAGGAGCTTCAGATGACCCTGCATTAATAGTTATAAGTTCCAAAGGTAACCCTAGGACTTCTGCAACTATCTGGGCTATTCCTGTAGACGTACCTTGCCCTATTTCTGTTATTCCAGAATAAACATCCACTGAACCGTCTTTTCTCATTACTAAGTACCCCGCTGAATACTGCGGAGACGCCCTGCTTGTTCCCATACCATGCCAAGCGCAAGCTATGCCAATGCCTCTTTTTTTAGTTTCAGTTGAGCTACTCTTTACTTTTTCCCTTTCTTTCCATATTTTGCTCTCTTTTAACCTCAGCAAGGCTTCTTTTAACCCTACATCCTCAGTTATAACATGTTCAGTACCTGTAGTTGAACCTTTATGAAGTAAATTAATCAATCTAATATCTATAGGATCAATGTTAAGTTTTTCCGCTATTTCGTTAAGGTTCAACTCTGCTGCCATCTGTGGCTCTGGATTTCCAAAGCCCCTAAATGACCCAGTGTAGACTTTGTTTGTATAAACTAAGTAGCCATCTATTTTTACGTTGGGTATTTCGTAGGGACCAGTAGCGTGAACAGTTCCTCTCCATAACGTAAATGGACCCCTGTTTGCGTAAGCTCCAGAGTCAAAAATTATTGATGCCTCAACAGCTGTAAGTTTTCCCTCTTTTGTAGCGCCTGTTTTGTACTTAACTATCGCTGCTTCCCTTTTATTATGCGACGTAAAGCTATCTTCTCTACTATAAGAAAGTAGTATAGGTTTATTTAATTTATATGCGGCAACAGCAGCTTGAGCTGCTATAACAGGACCTATGTCATCTTTGCCTCCAAAGCCGCCGCCTACGTATGGGACAATTACATTAACATCACTCTGGTTGATGCCTAAAACATTTGAAACCATTTTTTGCACAAGGTGCGGGTACTGACCGCTAACTATTATTTGAAAGCGCCTTCCGTTTGGTATAACTAATACAATCTCTGGCTCTATATATGCATGATCTTGAAATCCTGCCCTATATTCGTGTTCAACTACAACATCGGCCATTTCAAAGCCCTTGTTTACGTCCCCTTTTCTTGCCTTAGTCTTTAAAGCTATGTTTGATCCTCTTTCTGGATGCACAAGCGGTGCGTTTTGCTCCATGGCTTTTATTGGATCATATACTCCTGGCCTTTCTTCATACTCAACTTTAACTAGCTCCCTAGATTCATCCGCTTTGGACATAGTTTCTGCAACTACAAGACCCAAAGGTTCACCATGATAGTGTATGATAGAATCTACAAAAAGTGGTTGATCTTCTATAAAGTACCCTACCTGGTTCTTACCTGGTATGTCAGCATGAGTTATACCAGCCACAAACCCCTTTACTCTTTCAGCGTCCTTAAAGTTTATTCCTTTTAATATCCCGCTAGAAACAGGAGCTTTTATCAACCTTGCATAAAGGGTACCTGCTACAAGATAATCGTTTACATATTTTGAAACGCCTAAAGCTTTTTCTAAAGAATCAATTCTTAATATAGGCTTTCCAACAACCAAAAGGTCTTTGGCATTCAACCATTTTTCAATCATTTCATTTATATAAGATTCTTCATCTTTAACGATGACCTCAGTAGTTTCCATATATTTTTATCATTTCAAAAAATATGTATTTATATTTTACTACTGTGTTACATGATTTTTGATGTGCACTTCCATTAGGTATTTTTCTGGCACTAGCTTTAGGTCAACGCCACAAAAATACTGTTAAATACGTCTTCATAAGCACCTCCTCGCTGTATTAACAAACTTCCTTGCCAAACATACTCATCTTCACGCTCTTCATCGCACATCTAACAAGCCTTCTCAACACTTTACCATCATGAACTTTCTCAAATATTACATGGATACATCTACTTTTTTGTATTTACGGGGAAGTGTATTTTTAGATAGCCCTTCTTCACATTCCAAACCTTATCCAATCCCCACCATTGTGCGCTTTTATTCCTGATGAATCTACTGCTAGGCTTACGAGGTCTATGCATTTGAGCAAAGTTTCTTCGAGGTTTATGTTGAGCTTTTTTATTATTCTACATATTGTGTAATGGTGCTTATAGTCCTTCTACGTATTTTACGAGTGCTCTGATGAAGCTTTCTACTAGTCTGTATGGTAGGTGGTAGAGGATTCTGATGAGGCCTAGTAGCATTATGAATTTGGGCAGTATGGTTTGCCTATGCCTTTGTTTAGTTGTTCTTGTTTTCAGTTGTTTATGGTTGAGAGGTCGAGGAGGATTTCACCTCCTAACAAGCGCTTCATTGCACTTGCTCCAGTCTCTATTATCATAGATCACATTCTACACTACACTGTATAAATATGAAGAGGCTTGAAATAAAAACTTCACACTGCAAGCGCAAGTTATGCAACGCAGCACATTTTACTTAGCTATCGGCTGTGGGACAGAATTCCTGCGTGGCTACCTGTTAAGGTTAAATAGGTTTTGCCACAGGCCTGTGCTAAATAAAGCGCTGTCAATTCTGTCTTCTCTCCTTTGTGCTATTTTCAAACCAAACAGCTTCTTGTCTACAGCTTCAGAATTTTCCTTTTTGTAGTACTCTTTAAGATATTGAAATGTGTCTGTCACAAACTCCCTCATCGTGTCCTTCCACTTCTATGATCCATTTAGAGTTGCATCCTTCTTTGGTATGATGTAGACGGCTGTGTCCTTGTCAAATCGTGACACATAACTGGATTAGCTGTAATATTTATCAAGCCTGACGTTTTTCAGCTTCACATAAACTGCCTTAGAACATCATTGCCTTGTCCTCCTTCTCTGACTTCATGCTTGAACCAAATGCTATCTTAGTCCTAAGGTCCATCAGCCTAAAAGAATAAGCAAATGCCTTTCGCTTTTTTGCCGATTGCTTGCCCTTATCATCATTTCTGTTCTCCTTGGCTTTGTCCTTAAGTTCCTGCGCATATGATTCATAGTTCTTCTTAACAGTCAATAAATATCCTGTACAATCTCCAGTTGCATTAGATTCCCTTCTTTAACAGCAAAACGTGCAGTTGTACAAGGTCATCATGACTAATCTGAATAAAGCATTTCAACTGTCTTGTATCTATGCCAGAGATCATTGAAAATATTTCATGTACGCAAACTTCCTGTTAGACTTGCCAACAAGCTGCTTTATGAGAAGAAGCTTTACTTTCTGTTCAAGGGTGATGGCCTTCCAGCGCTGAATCGTAAATATGTATTGCTGACACAACTTCATGTATTAAAGGGTCAAGGACTTTATTGCATCCCTTATCCTCTAAGCATCCATACATCCTCCAGTCTCCTGCACTAGCCTGCTTTTTAGCTCATTTCTTATGTGTTCATTTATCGCCTTCAATGTGTCGCTTATGTTCTATCATTTATAATCTTACATGGAAGATTATTTTATAAAATAACAATAACATGGAATATATAATGTTAAATATGCAAATTGCAAAAAATATTAACTAACTAAGGCAAACAACAATTTTGTCCCACAACTTTTTTCAATAAAGGTATTTAATTTAATCATTAGGCTTTGATTTATTTTTAAGCTCTTCTAGGGATAATTTTGCTGCTTTAATTATGTTTACGTATCCAGTACATCTACATACGTTTCCCGAGAAATACTTCTTTAAATCTTCTTCACTCATGTTTAAATTAGGACTATATTTAGGTAAGTATTCAAAAAGCATTACGAATCCCGGCGTACAATAGCCACATTGAACTCCTGCTTCATCTACTAACTTTTGACTAAATATGTTATCTACACCTTCAACCGTCTTAACTTCCTTGCCATCTACTTCTACAGCAAGCGTCAGGCAAGAAAGTGCTGGTTTTCCATCAATGAGTACCGTACATGCACCGCATTCCCCGATCCCGCAAGCATACTTGACGCCAGTAACATGAAGCTGTTCTCTAAGGAAGTCTAAAAGTAAAGTATTTCCCTCTACAGCGGTTTCTATTTCTTTGCCATTTAATTTAAACTTTATTTTGTAACTCATGCTAAATACACCCCTTTTAAAGCTTCAATTAAAGCCCTTTTAACAAGAACTGGTGAAACTTTTCTTCTATACTCAGCCGTTGACCTAATATCATCTATTGGAGATATATCATCAACAACTTTGTATGAGGCTTCCATTATTAGTTCTTCATTTAACTTTTTATTCAGGAGATAGTTTTCGACAGAAGGTGACCTAACCACCTTTGGTGCAACCGATCCAAGAGATACTGCCACCTTTTCTGCATACCCTTTAGAATCAAGTTTTATCCTGGTAGCAACTATCACCTTTGCTATGTCATCATAAATTCTTGCAACCCTTTTATATCCAAATCCTTCATTTTCAGATTTTTCCTTTATAATTATCTTCGTCAATATTTCCCCTTTCGCTAACACAGTTTTCCTAAATCCAAGGTAAAAATCGCCAAATCTAACTTTTCTGATGCCGTTTGGTCCCATGATTTCAAGTTCAGTATCTAAAGAGAGCAAAGCTGTAGCGATATCCGATGCTGGAGAAGCAGAAGATATGTTTCCTCCTATAGTTGTCATTGTTCTTACTTGGATAGAACTAAATTCTTTAGCAACTTCCCAAAGCAACGGAATTTTTTTTCTTATAATTTCCGACTTTTCTAGATCTATTATTCTAACCGCGGCACCTATTTCAATTTTATCATTAATGACGCTTACTTGATTTAATTCTTTTATCTCTTTTATGTCAATCAAAGCCCTAGGCTTTAACTGCCCCATCTTGATCCAAATAAGCAGATCTAAGCCTCCTGCAAGTATAACAGAATCGGGAATTTGAGTTAGTAGCTGAATAGCTTCGTTAACAGTTTTAGGCTTATAATACTCAAAGTCTATAGGTAAAACCCTAGTATTTACTACATTAGTTATTTTCATTTTAACGAAACCAACTCTTTCTTTTTCTCTTCTAACGCTTTGAGTATCTTTTCGGGCGTAATGGGAAGTTCATAGAACCTAATCCCGAGTGCAGCCGATATAGCGTTGGCTATAGCCCCCGCAACAGGGTTAAGAGAACCTTCACCTAACCCCTTTGCACCTAGAGGACCGTTTGGCTCATATGTATTTGCAAAAAACACTTTGAAATTGTCTAAATCTGGAATTTCGGTTGACCTTGGAATCTTCATGTATTCTGTCATAATTTCTCCCGTCTTATTGTTATACGGAGTGTCTTCTAATGTAACCATGCTCCATCCCATCACAAAACCGCCGTGAATTTGTGCTTCAGCTAAGTCTGGGTTAATTACTGTACCAACATCTGCTCCTGCTACAACCTCAAGAGGTCTTAATTCTCCAGTTTCGGTATCTATTTCAACTTTAACAAAGTACACTGTAAAGTGGGGCGGTCCTGCAAAAGGTCTGTAACTTACTGTAGCTGCAAGCGTGCCAATGTTCTTTTCTCTCATATAAAAGGCTAAATCCCTTAAAGTTAATTTTTTCTCTGGAAAGGCATCATTGAAGATCTCCGTTTCGCCGTTTTCTTCGTTGTAAACTATTTTAAGGCTATCTTTGTTTATTCCTAAAATTCTAGATGCATGTTCTAAGATTTGGTCTCTGACAGACAAAGCAGCCCTAAATACAGCTCCGCCTCCCGCAAATATACCCCTGGATGCATGTGTGTTTACATCATAAACAGTCGTAGAAGTGTCAGCATTAACAACTGTAATTTTATCTAAAGGAACTTGAAGGACTTCGGCAACTAATTTTTTCATTGCTTCATAGGTGCCTTCGCCCATGTCTATAAGAGCTGTTATTATATCAACACTACCATCTTCGTTTACCTTGACAGTAGCTCCAGAAAAGTCTACTACAGTACCCGAGATTGGAGAGCCAGCACTAGAAGTATGAAATCCTTTTGCCATACCCAAACCGATCACCTTGTTACCTACTTCAAACTTCCTTCCTTTTTCCCAGTTAATCATCTCGGCTCCTTTTTTTATCAATTCGGGAAGACCACAGCTTTGAACTATAGTTTTAACTGTTGGCCCTTGTCCCCAGAAAATGTCACCCGTGCATATTTCATTTTTTAACCTAAATTCAAGAGGATCAAACCCATAAGTTTCTGCAATCTCATCTATAAAAGACTCTACAGCCCATGTAACTTGTGGGTTACCATAGCCTCTAAAGGCGTTAGAAGGAACTTTATTCGTATAAACAGCTATTCCTTTGTACCTAAAGTTTTTCCATTTATAAGACGAAGCCCACCACCCAAAGGCCGTGCCTAGTAGAGGGTATGCCTGAACTTGATGTGCCCCTATATCCATTATCATATTCATTTCCCCAGCCATTATAATCCCTTCTTTACTAATCCCGGCCTTTAGTTCTATAATCATTTGATAGTCTGCATGGTCATAAAGGTCTTCTTCCCTAGTCAATATAATTTTTATTGGTCTTTTAGTTTTTAGTGCTGCTGCAACCGCTATAAGTGTAGGCAAGTTGGTCTGTATGCTTGAACCAAAACTGCCGCCTAAAGCAACTTTCTTAACATTTATTTTATTTTGTGGTATATTAAAAACTCTTGATATTAGAATTCGTGTATTATGTATGCTTTGCGTAGTTGTCCATACTGTTAAGCTTCCATCTGGTTCTGGTTTAACTACTGCTCCTTTAGTTTCCATCTGAGTATGGTACCTTCTGTTAGTTTTGTACTCGCGTTTAAAAACTATGTCAGCTTCTTTAAAGGCTTTATCAGGGTCTCCTTCAGTTGTTTCAAGGGTGCAAGCTACATTGTTTTCGACCTTTATCTTCTTACTACCTAACAGTATAGTATCATGAATAGAATCATTTGAAGTAAGAGCTTCTTTTGCATCAAAATAAGGTTTATACACTTCATATTCAACTTTTACTTCAGAAGCCGCCCTTTGAGCAAGGTCCTCTGTTTCAGCAAGGCATACCGCTATTGGTTCTCCAAGGTAATTGGGCTTGTTGGTCAATACTTTCCAATCCTTATATGTCGCGTCTTCAGTGCTAACAAGCCTCGGATTGAATAGAATTGATGGTACATCTTTATATGTTAAACAAATTGCACCCATTTTTTCAGCATTTTCCGTATTTATACTCTTTACTAATGCCCTAGGAAATTCACTATGAATAATCTTACCATAAAGCATACCTGGAATAGATACATCAGATGTGTAAATTTCATATCCTTTTACTCTAGATAAACCATCTGCCCTCGGAGCGTTTTTTCCAACGAACTTGTACCTACTCAATTTTAATATGGCTTACTTATACGTGTATTTATAGTTTTTGAGGAAAAAGTGGGTGCCGTTAACTTAAGGCTTAAAATTTATTTTTCAGGGGGGGCCCTCTTTCTAGCAAATGATCTTACAAACCAGAAAAAGGACCCCAATAGCACTTATACTCTATGCCTTATATCTTTATTTCTCCAGTTTGAGCTTAAGAAGGGCTTCCCATG